>CEUX01060868.1_pt1 | contig 12962 bp, 17 predicted proteins | sample 531361 | NCBI WGS metagenome assembly CEUX01 (sample SAMEA2622736, study PRJEB7988) | marine metagenome | isolation source: saline water (ENVO:00002010), including
TTAACTCTGGAGTCTTAGATAGAAAAAAATTAATAAAATTTGAAATGGAAGAGACTGCTGAAGAAGCAGAAGAACGAGAAAAAGACTGGAAGGCAGCTAACGCCAAAAGAAAAATATTTCAAAGGACTTTTAGATATAGATTCTTTTCTATGCTTACTAGGTTCTTAAGAAAACTTTTAAGCTGGTCAGAGCAAAAAACTTATATAAATTATATCTCAATGCCAGCAGAGAAAAGGTCAAAAGAGAAAAGGTCAAAAGAGAAATTAAGTTTCTGGAAACATTTTTAAAGGCTATTAACATGACACCAAAACTATCAATAGCAGTTCATAGTGGAGTTCTTTCACACTGGCCGCTATTACAGAATCTTTTAAAATCCTTTTTATATTGCAATCACTATCCAAACATAGAACTAATCCTTGTAGAGTCGGCAGGTAATAAAGAAATACGAGATTGGTTTGAAAAAATAGATTTCAATGACTATTTTGTAAATTTTGATGGAGTAAAGACAGACATAAAAAAGCCACACCAAGTCAATATAGAAAAAACTTTAAAGTTTATTGACTTTGATGAATCTGTTTTTGGTAGAGGTCCCTGTTACGGCAGGGCAATCAGTCAATGCATAGAGTCTTTTAAAGGTGATTTATATACTATATTAGCTGAAGACAATCAATTTATAGTTGAAGGCAACTTGTTTGAGGACTATGTCAAAATATTCGAAAATTTTGGCATAGACAAAACTATGATATACTTTTTTAGTCAACATCAATATAAATTATATAAAGAAAACAATTTTGCCACAGGGCCACACAAGTTAGAGTCATCGGATTTACAATTTTTTACTCCAACTTATCAAAAGTGGGACATGGGTGGAATTTGTAGTAGAGGCTTTTATAATGATGCCGCGAAGCTTAGGCAAGAAAAAGGTTGGAGAGAAGAAGATGTTTGGGATATAAGACATGGAATAGTAGAGCAATATACGTCACTACTCACAATGTTAGATTGTAGAAGAGTTTATCCATCAATACCTTGCGGCGTTTGGATGTACAACGACCATCAAGATGCGGCAAAAAAGAAAATTATCGATGGCACAAAATCAGACGTAAATTTTTTGTTATACCAAACAAGAAGAAAAGCCGACTTACTTTCAGAAATCAAAAATTCTCAGCATCCAATTCCAAGCGAATACTATTCTGTTGAAAATTAGTTAGTTTTTACTAGTATTTTACATGGAAAAATCTCCTAGAAAATATTTACCGACTTTTGCTGAACTAGCCGACAGGATGTCGATTTGCATACTCAAAGCTATTTTCATACCTGAGAACAAAGAGTCGTACGATAAAGAAATTAGCGACATTATGTACGACTTAGACTCAATGTGTGAAGAAAGAGATATTAAACTTAACTCTGAAGTGGTTAAGTCTTTAATGATGATTATGCTTTCGAACAGATATATTTGGGAAAATGAAAGTAAATGCAGAAATGGCGAAGACCAAGACCTTACAGCACTAAAGCTAACTCATTCTATTAACGGAGTTAGGAACACGGCAAAAAATGTTTTATCAAAGGGTTTAGGAGAAAGAGTTGACCTAAAAATTGATTGTTTAGCAGCAGAACTTAAATCAGAATTCCAAAATTGGGATATATTCAAAAATGAGGAATAACCATTTAAACATATTAGTTACGGGCGGGGCAGGCTACCTTGGCTCTGTGATAGTTGACAGATTGTTAGATATGAATTGCGTTCAAAAAGTTTATATGTTAGATAACTTGCTATATAAACAACAATCCTTTTTAAATCATTTTAAACATTTCCAAAATAGTAAGTTTGAGTTTATCTATGGCGACGTAAGACATTCAGATTTACTAAAAGAATACGTAAGCAAGGTAGATATAGTGATCCCGCTTGCTGCAATCGTTGGTTTTCCAGCCTGCGATAAAGATCAGACTTTAGCGACACAAATAAATTTTGAACAGATTAAAGACATTTGCAACTTTCTATCTGGTGACCAGTTGGTTATCTATCCAAATACAAACAGTGGTTATGGGGTTAATGACTCCCAAGAGTTTTGCACAGAAGAAACTCCATTAAATCCAATTTCTCATTATGGAATCACAAAATGTCAAGCGGAAAAAGAGATTTTGGATTCATCTAGCGGATTGTCGTTAAGGCTAGCGACAGTCTTTGGATGCTCTCCAAGAATGAGGCTTGATTTATTGGTAAATGATTTCGTTTACAAAGCTTGCACGGACGGATATATTACTCTTTTTGAGCATAAATTTAGAAGAAATTTTATTCATGTGTCAGATGTTGCAGAGGCTTTTAAACATTTTATCTTAGATTATTATTGTTATGGGTCGCAATATAATGCTCAAGCGTTTAACGTAGGATTATCTTCAGCAAATTTAAATAAATTACAGTTATGTGAAAAAATTAAAGAATCTATTCCAAGTTTTGTAATAAAGACTTCAGACTACTGCACTGACCCAGATAAAAGAGATTACATAGTATCAAATAAAAAACTAGAAGGCATTGGTTGGTCACCAAAGTGTTCAATTGAAGACGGAATTAACGAGTTAATTTCTGTTTATTCTGGCTTAAAAAACGTTAACACAAACTTTACAAATTTATAATGTCTAGGTTAGATATATTATTTGTCCACCCTAACGCCTCAAGAAAGATCTATCAAGATTTGAGTAAAGATTTTTCGGCGATTGAGCCACCGATATGGGCAGCAATGCTTTGTAAATACGTGGCAGATAAAGGCTTTAGTGCAGACATTTTAGACTGTGAAGCCTTAAGAATATCCAGTGAACAAGCAGCACAAACAATATTAGACCTTAATCCAAGAGTTGTTTGTTTAGTAGCTTATGGACAACAACCTTCAGCTTCCACACAAAACATGGTCGGTATAATTGAGATCATGAATTTAATAAAAGATAGTGACATAGTGCGCGTTTATACTGGGCCGCATCCCTCAGCACTACCTCACAGAACTATACAAGATGATGAAGATTCACTTGTTTGTCAAGGCGAAGGACCAAAAACTTTGGAAAGTTTATTGAAAGTTACTGATTTTAATGACTATTCTCAACTAAGCAAAGTTCCAGGTTTATGGTATCGCAATAAAACATCTGGCAGAATAGAAAACACCCCGCAGGCCCCACTTATAACAAACTTAGATGAAGAAATAGATATGTTGCCTTTTGAGTATCTTGACCTTAAAAGATATAGAACCGCTAACTGGCACAGTTGGACAAACAATAATGAGACAGCGCCATTTGCATCCATCTATACCAGCTTGGGATGCCCGTTTAAATGTAACTTTTGCATGATAAACGCTCCATTTAATCATGGAGACACCAAAAACAACGCTTTCAGACATTGGAGTCCAGAAAATATAATTAAAAAATTTGAATTTTTTGCAGTAAATAATATTAAAAATATAAAAATCGCAGACGAAATGTTTGTTTTTAAAAAGCAACACTATGTTGAGCTATGCAATCTAATACACGAACGAGGATACGACTTTAATATTTGGGCTTACGCAAGAATTGATACCGTTAAAGAAAAATATTTAGAAATTTTAAAAAATGCTGGAGTAAATTGGCTTGGCTTAGGTATTGAGTCTGCCAACCAAACTGTTAGACAGGAAGTAGTAAAAGGTAGATTTAAAGACCTCAACATTAGAACTATAATAGATCAAATCGCTGACCACCAAATATGCTCAACTGGTAATTATATTTTTGGCTTACCTAAAGACAACTTTGAAACCATGCAAGAGACTCTTGACTTAGCGTTAGAGCTAAAGACGGACTATGCAAACATATATTGTGCTATGGCATATCCAGGCTCTCAACTACACAGAGAGTTTAGCGCAAATAATCCCGAAGCGCTTCCAGAAAACAATGAAGTTGGTTGGATTGGATACTCTCAACATGCATATGAAACTTTTAATCTACCAACAGAGTTTTTGTCGAATGCAGAAATTCTAAAGTTTAGAGACGAATCTTTTATAAAATACTTTACAAACCCAACATATCTTGATAGAATGAATAAAAAGTTTGGTTTGAAGTTTCAAGCTGAAATAGATAAAATGCTTAGCGTTAAACTCACAAGAAAATTATATTAATAAATTATGAAAAAAGCACTAATTATAACTTGGAATGGCTACCAAGATCAAGAGGTTATTTATCCTTACTACCGTCTTTTGGAGGACGGGTTTACAGTTGATGTTTTAGCCGAGGAAGTTTCTACAATATATGGAATTTTAGGAACAAAAATCAACGCAAATTTTAATCATAAAAGTTTAAACAACGACAAAGTCTCTGAATATGAATTTGTATTATTGCCAGGCGGCGTCAAAGCTTTAGAGAAGATCAGGCAACAGCAAAATATATTACAGTTTATTAACGCATTTGTTAAGTCTGGCAAAACGATAGCAAGTACCTGTCACGGTGCTCAGTTACTAATTTCAGCAAAAGTAACAGATGGTAAAAAGATTTCTGGATATTACAGTATTAAAGATGACATAGAAAATTCTGGAGCCACTTATGTAGATGAGCCCGCTGTTGTAGACGGAAATATTGTTTCGTCGCCACATTATGACCATATGGGCGCTTGGATGAAAAAAGCGCTCGAGATATACAATGGAAGTTTACAAACATCTAGTTAAAAAACCTTGGGGCGAAGAGTATTGCGTTTTCAGAAACGATCAAGTCTCAATTTGGTTGTTAAAAATTTTACCTAACCAAAAGACTTCTCTTCATTGCCATCCCAATAAAAAAACAGGTTTGATACTTTTAGATGGAAAAGCGCAAGTTAATCTTATAGAAAGATCTTTTACGATTGAAGGCTTTGCAAAAATAATGTTGAGAAACGGCATGTTTCATCAAACGCATAATAATAGCAATGAACCCATATATGTTTTGGAAGTTGAAACTCCCGATAATAAGTTTGATTTAATTAGAATACAAGACGATTATGGAAGAGAAAATTCTGGGTTCGAAGATAGTAAAAGCTGGCAAAGGCAAGTACCAGATTTTAAAATTAGCTCTGATAAAAAAAGCGTTTTCAATAATTTTACTTTTGAGATTGTTTCATTAGAGCAAATCTTTTCAAAAGATGTAGATCCAAACGATAAAATAATGATAATAGATGACTGTGGATTTATACAAAATAATGATCAAAAACTTTGCGAAGTTGGAGAAGTCTTAACTATTAAAATTTTAAAATATTTAAAACAGTTTTTTAACTTAAACACGCAATCTAAAGCGATTTTGATATGCAAGAATTTAAAATAGATAACTTTGATACATTTATTCTAGATTTAGACTCTACTGTTTGGTTGGGGATTGAGCCCACCTTTTGGGCTAAAAAATTAAAATTTCCAATTAAAAAGGAAAGACAAAGAATTTATGATCAAGATAATAACTATATAGAATTGACAAGTGGAATTTCAGAATTTTTAACACAAGTTAACCTAAAGAACAAAAGAGTCGGATTCCTCACTCGCGGGGCATTGTTAGATGCAGAATATGAACAACAACCACCTATATTATGCTTAAAAGAGTTTAGTATCTATTCACTTTTTAATTATGAAAATTATGCAATTTATAAAACGCAATTAAAAAGTGATTTTTTAAAACCTTATAAACGAACAATATTTATTGACGACAACCCAACAGACTTAAAAGATATTAAAAACAACTTTCCGCAGGTTACGACTATGAACAGAAATTTATTTAATGATTGGAGGGAACTAATTTGAACAACAGCGATTTAATTGAAATTTTTAAAAAAGCTTCTTTATGTAGAAATTTTGAGGAAAAAGTATATGAACTTATAAATTTAAAAAAATTTAAAATGCCAATATACTTAAGCGCAGGTCAAGAATTTATCAGCTCAACAATTGCGCATGTATTAAAAAATCGCGACCCACTTTTATTTGCTCAACACAGAGCGCATTCAACCTATTTGTCTTTTGATGGGGACATAGGAAAGCTTATTGACGAACTACTAGGCAGAGAAACTGGATGTTCTTATGGTATGGGAGGATCAGCCTCAATACAAGAACAAAATATAAACATGTTTGGCCACGACGGCTTAATGGGTAGCCAAGTCCCAATTGCTGTTGGTGCTTGTTTGAGCACTGGTAGGGACACAATCTCTTTCATGGGCGACGCTTCAGCCGAAGAAGATTATGTAATGTCCTCGATAGCTTGGGCTGGCTTTAAAAATTTACCTATCACTTTTATTGTTGAAGACAATAATCTGTCGATCCTCACAGAAAAAAAAGCTAGAAGAAATTGGGAAATGGACGACTTTGCAAAATCGGTTGGTCTTGAAGCAGTCAACATACAAGATGACCCTAAAGATATTTATGAAGCTTTAAATAAAACAAAGACCCCGCGTTTATTAAACATAAATACTGATAGGCTTTTTTGGCATGCTGGCGCAGGTCAAGATGACTATGAAAGAGTAGATAGATATGCAATTATTAAAGAAAAATTAGGAACTCAAGGAGAACAAATAGATTTAAAAACAAAAAAGTATCTTAAATGGACATGGGAATCACACTTAGAGAAACAATAAGGGAAATATCCCGAGAGCATTTAAAGCTTGGAAATAGGCTTTATGGCCAGTGCTTAACTGCGGTTGGGTGGGTAGGAGGAACCATACCAGAGCTTACTGAGAAAGATGGCATAGTAGAGTTGCCAATGGCTGACGTCATGGCAGGAGGAATTGTTGTTGGAGATGCGCTAACTGGTGGTAGACCAATATATGTAGTTAGATATCAAGGGTTTCAATGGTATAATTCACCTATAATCACAAACTACGCAGGAAAAACAAAAGAAATTTGGAAAAAGTCATGTCCAGTTTTTGTCAGATCAATAGCAATGGAAGGTGGCATAGGCCCAGTAGCAGGATCTTCGCATCATGGAATTTATTATAGAATGCCAGGCATAAAAATAGCTTCGCCAATGACTCCTAACGAGTATAAACAAGTTTATGATGAGTACATGAGAGGTGACGATACTGTTTATGTAAGTGAGCATAGAAAAAGTTATGAAAACTCTGAAGATATAAAAGACATTATTGCTGAAGATCCAGAATTTGTACTTTTTCCATTTTCTATAACAAGATTTAATTCTATCGAGGCGGCAAAAAGATTACATGAACAGAGTATAAGTGTTAGTGTTTTTAATCAATTATGGATAAATCCGCTAAAAATAGAAAAGTCACAGATTGAAAACTTAAAAAAGTCAAAACATGGAGGTGTAGTTTTAGATGACGATTATCCAAATGGGATAGCAAAACAAATAGCTCACGAACTTATGTTGAAAACTGGGAAGAAGGTTTATGTTTTATGTATTAAAGAAAAAACCGCAGGCTTTCAACCGCACAACGACAATTTACCACCAAGTCCAGAAGAGATATATAACTTTATAAAAGACAAAATTGAGAACAATTAAAGAAATAAAAAGTTCCGAAAATATTAACGGAGTAAATGTAATCAAGCTAGATACGTTTAGTGATTTAAGGGGCGAAATATGGAGTATTTATTCTCCAGAGTATTCCGACGTTGAGTATAAACTTGACAAAGTTACAATTAGCAAACTTGGAGTTTTAAGAGGTTTTCATGCCGACGGTCTAAACTGTAAACTAATAACATGTTTGCACGGCAAGTTTCAACTAGCAATAGCAGACGCAAGAGAGTCTTCTGACACATATGGAAATACAGAAGTGCATGTCATTACAGATGAAGACCCAACTTTAGTCTTTATCCCAAAAGGTTGTTTGAACGCGCACTTAAGCCTTTCTGAAAAATGCATTTTTCATTACAAATGGTCGCACGGCTATGTGCAGCCAGAGTCTCAAGCAACAGTTGTCTGGAACGATAAAACATTGGATATTGAATGGATGCATAATAATCCTATAATATCAGATAGAGACAGGAATGGTAAAAGGTTTGAGACTATAAAATTTTAAAATGAATATTAAATATCCACTAGCAAAAGAAACAATTAACAATCAAGACATAAATGCATTGTGCGATTGGTTGAAAACATACCCGCGACTAACTAAAGGCGACCTTACTTGGCAGATCGAAGCGGAATGGTCAAAATTTGTCGGTACTGAATATGCCGTATTTAATAATTCTGGGTCTTCGGCAAACCTATTGATGATTTATGCTGCCATAGCAACGGGCAAAATTAAAAATAAAAAAATTGCTGTGCCCGCAGTTGGATGGTCGACGACTATTTCACCAGCAATGCAGTTTGGATTAACGCCAATCATGGTTGGTACAGACCAAAACACTTATGGCATGGATTTAGAAAAGTTAGAGCATATATGTCAGACGGAAAAGCCCGATGCAGTAATTTTTGTGCAAGTTTTGGGAGTGCCACATTATAAAGAGAAACTCCTTGAGCTAAAAGATAAATACGGATTCTGTTTGCTCGAGGACGGTTGCGCTGCACTTGGGGCAAAGTATGAAGACGGAACAAAAGTTGGAACAGTTGGAGATATGTCATCATTTTCGTTTTACTTTGGACATCAGCTTTCAACAATAGAAGGCGGAATGGTAAATACAAATGATAAAGATCTTTATAATACATTGTTAATGCTAAGATCTCATGGTTGGGGAAAAGATTTAGATCCCGAGACTTATAGTAACCTCATGCAAGAAAATGAAATAGAGACTTTCCATCAGCCTTTCACTTTTTTTATAGAGGGTTTCAACGTAAGAGCTACGGACTTACAAGCTTTTATAGGCTCAAGGCAAATACAAAAAGCAGATTGGATTAGCCATAGAAGAAATGAAAATCATATAAGATATGCAAAAAATCTACAAGGAAGTGTCAGTTTTCAAAATTGGGGTAATAACTACCCAGTATCAATTTCTTTTGGTGCTTTAGCTAAATCAAAAGAACATAGAAAAAATATTATCAATGGATTAGTTAAAAATGGAATCGAAACAAGAATTTACAGCGCTGGCAACTTAGGCAGACATCCATTTTGGACAAGTAAATATGGCGTTTTCGAGGATGAGGTAAGCGACAAAATTCATCAAACAGGCTTTTTCTTACCAAACTATCCAGAGCTAACCATAGAAGAAGTTGATTTGATTTCAAATGTAGTTATTACTAATTCATGAAAATACTAGTTATAGGCGAAAGCTGTATAGATAAATTTGTTTATGGTTTTATACAAGATCGTAAATGCCCAGAGGCTCCAGCGTTCATATTATCACCTAATGATACAATTGAGAACATGGGAATGGCAGCAAATACTCTCGCTAACGTAAGAAGCCTTGGTGTTGATTGTGACATACTAACAAACGATCAAACCATAATTAAAGAGAGGTTTGTAGAAAGCAGCTCTAATTATTTACTGTTAAGGGTAGATCATAACGAGAGCAACGTAAAAAGACTCAAAAGAAATTGGATTGAAGGTGCTTTACGAGAAGGCCACTATGACGCAGTTATAATTTCTGATTACAACAAAGGACTTATTACCGAAGAAGATATACAATACATATGCAATAATCATAAACTAACTTTTTTAGATACAAAAAAGATTTTGGGAGATTTTTGTTTAGGTGCCAGTTATATTAATATTAATAACTTTGAATATAGTAAATCTAAACCATTTATAGATGAAGATGCATTTTATGAAAAGTTAGTTATCACACTTGGCCCAAAAGGCTGCAAATACAAAGACAAAATTTATCCAGTTGAAAAAACCGAAGTTATTGATCAAGTTGGCGCTGGGGACACTTTTATAGCCGCCCTTGCTGTTAAATTTTTAGAGAATAACCAAATACATGAATCAATTGAGTTTGCGAACCTTTGCGCGACTAAAGCCGTAAAGAAAAAAGGTGTTGTCGCAGTAAAAAAATAATCTTGACTTGACGCAGATTTTTTACTATAATTTAGCGCGACAAACATGACAGACGAATCTCTAAATAAAACTTGGTTTGTAGATATAGATGGAACAATTGTTGAGCATATGGGAGACAATGACGTTTTTAAAATCATAAAAGAATATGGCGACCAAAGCCACCTTTATGAAAAGCCAATAAAGAAAAGCGTAGATTTCATTAATCAAATTCCAAAAGAAGATACTGTGGTGCTTACAACCGCACGAGAAGAAAACATTAGAGATCATACAATTAGAATGCTTAAACACTTTTCTATAAGGTACGATAGAATTATGTTCTCTTTGAGATCAGGGCCGAGATACGTTATAAATGATATAAAGCCCGTGGGTGTTGTCGGCAATTCAGAACCCCTAAAAATGGCTTTCGCGATTAATGTCGAAAGAGATACTGGAATCACAAAAGAAGATTTATGTTTATAGAATTAACAGAAATAATCACCGATGGTTTACAAAGTTTTCAAAATAGCAAAAGTAAAACCAGAAAAATTTTAGTAAACACAACTAAAATACAATCAATTTACCCAGATAGTGTTGGCAAAACTATTATTCAACTTCGACGTGACAATATTAAAGTCGAAGAAAATTACGAACAAGTAGTTGCACTAATTTTGGAGGACGGCTTTACAGTTGATGTAAAGGCTTAACTGTTCTGCCCCGATGGCCGAATGGATAAGGCAACAGCCTTCTAAGCTGTAGATTCTAGGTTCGAGTCCTAGTCGGGGTGCCAATTATGAATTTATTTGTACAACTTGCAATAACTAAATGGCGCAATAAATTTAAATATTTTTTAAAAGATATCAAATGTGACTGTAAAGTTTGCAAATATAAACATAAGATTAATATGACAAAGAAACAAAGAACAATATGGATAATCATAGTTTTAATAACATCAATCGTAGTAGGAATCGTCGGCGGTATTCAGCTATCTTAAATTACGATATACTACCAGATCAAGTAGACGAAATGGACTACACAGTTTGGTTTTGGTAAAATGTATTCGAATAAAACAGTAGAATTATTAGAGTCATTGATAGAAGATGTTGACGATCTTGTTTATTATGCAGATCCAAAACGTCAAATGCTGGACAGTAAATCAGTATATATAAGAGTTAAAAGACTTAAAAAAAATTTAAATGCAATGTCTTTAGAATTATTGTTAAGATCGCCAAAGGCAATGAGTGAAGAAATACAAAAGTCACGAAAAAAACAAAATGAAAAATTTAAATAAAATCGGCACGCCATACTCACAAGACGAAACCAGAGTATTACTTTGTGGTGGAGGAGAACTAGGCAAAGAAGTCGCGATTGAATTTCAAAGATTAGGAGTATATGTAGCCGTTATGGACTCTTACGATAATGCTCCAGCCATGCAGGTCGCTCATGACAAGTGGGTTGGCGACATGCTTGACCCTCAAGAACTTCGTGCTGCCATTGCACACTTTAAGCCCCACTTTATCATACCCGAAGTAGAAGCGATCGCTACTGAAGTGTTTGCAGAAGCAGAACAAGAAGGAATTACTGTTATACCCAACGCCAGAGCAGTTAATCTCACAATGAATCGAGAGGGCATAAGAACATTAGCCGCAGAAACTCTTGGATTAAATACTTCTAAATATAAGTTCGCGAGTAACAAAGAAGAATTTACAAGCGCTGTAAATGAAATAGGTTTTCCGTGTATAGTGAAGCCAATTATGTCGTCTAGTGGCAAAGGCCAAAGCACAATTAAAAGCGCCGCAGACATTGAATCTGCGTGGCAATACGCACAGTCTGGAGGTCGCGCTGGAGCAGGAAAAGTCATCGTAGAAGAAATGATTGACTTTGACTACGAAATAACTTTGCTTACAGTTAGGCATGTTAACGGTACAAGTTTTTGTCAGCCGATTGGACACAGACAAGTTGACGGTGATTACATTGAATCTTGGCAACCACATCCAATGACAACTCAAGCTCTTGAAAGCGCCCAAGCCATAGCTAAATCAATTACAGATGCCTTGGGTGGCTACGGAGTATTTGGAGTAGAGTTGTTTGTAAAATATGACGAAGTTTGGTTTTCAGAAGTTTCTCCGCGACCTCACGATACTGGCTTGGTAACTTTAATTTCTCAAGATTTGTCAGAGTTTGCGTTGCATACAAGAGCAATTTTGAACCTACCAATTCCAAATATAGTGCAACACGGTTCATCAGCATCTTATGTAATTAAACCAGACGCACAAAGCGATAATGTTTCTTTTTCAAATTTGGACACGGCACTACAACAAGAAAATACACAAATAAGATTATTTGGCAAACCAAACATAAACGGCAAACGCAGAATGGGTGTAGCTGTCTGTCGTGATTTTAATTTGAGGAACGCTCGCGCCAAAGCAAAAAAAGTGGCAGAATCAATCTTAGTAGAGCTTTAAGCTATGAGCCCTTGTTCAAAATGCAAAAAATCTTTTGAAGAAATAAACTTGACTTGGCGACAAATAAATGGTAAACTAATGCTTCTTTGCAAACGATGTTTAAAAAAATATAGTTGATATGGTGCAGACAAATGGTAAAATACACACATGATGTTAGCAGAGATAGATTGGTTTTTAGTGATTGGGCCTATTGCTGTTTTCGTTATTTTAGAAATAGTTAGTGGTGGCGATGGGTTTGATGGCTTTGGTTAGTGTAATATAATTTATGGGGGCGTTCTGGTTTCGACATTATGTTGGAAGATGGAATCGCAAGTAGTAGTAGAAATCTACTTTAAAAGTTCTAAAACCTATAACTGCTGAAAATAACGTAGTTAAAATGGCAAAAGGCTTGGTCGCCAGAATGACCGAAGGCTTTACCGCTCCCAAGAGAGCTAAAAGCTTGAGGAAAAAGGCTCCAGTTCGTTCTTTCGCCTTAGCAGCCTGACGCTGCAAGTTCGTTGCGCTGACGCGCGTAGGTGCAACGGGCTTAATATTACGCGCTGCGAAATGCGTTTATTTGTTGGAATTCTGGACGATACCAAGAAACCAAATATAGAGTCTGAGTTTGTTTATCTAGT
>CEUX01104715.1_pt1 | contig 12960 bp, 18 predicted proteins | sample 531361 | NCBI WGS metagenome assembly CEUX01 (sample SAMEA2622736, study PRJEB7988) | marine metagenome | isolation source: saline water (ENVO:00002010), including
ACATATGCTGTTCCAAAAAATTCCGATACTGCTAAAGAAATAGAAAAGGCAAGGATTGGAATTGTGTTCCACACAAAATATACAGGAACAACAATGTCTGGATTGAAGGGTTCTTTTGGAGTTGATGTTAGCAAACTAAAAAAGACTCCATCTGTTTGGTTTCAGGATGCATATTTAAAGGATGTTTCGGGTAGTGCTACACTAACCAAAAAGGAAACAACGGATGTTGATAAACTGATAAAGAAAATCGATATTCTTTCTAAGAAATATGGTAGATTCGCAGACGAATTTATAAAGAATAAACCATTAATTGCTGAAATTAAGATTTATATCAATGCAAATGTTAGAGGCGGAGTGTCCATTGGAAATATAAAGGGATTTCTGTCATATATGGACATAAAGATGCAAAAAGACATTGATAAATTGAAATCTGAAGCAGGCAAAAAAAGAAAACAACAGCAAAAAGATAAAATAATGAAACTTCTATCCACATACGGTAGTAGAATTGACAAACTTTTTGATTTACATGCTTTAATAGCCAAAGCAAAAATTATAATTGTCAGAAAACTAGAAAAAGCCAAATCTATAGGAACATTTATTAAGACAGATGATGGATTTGATGTCACTGCACCCGAAGGATATGTGGCAATTGACCGATATGGTACAAAAGCACTTAAATTGGTGGATAGACTTGAATTTTCTAGACAGAACTTTACTGCCGCAAAAAACTGGATAAAAGGATAATGGTACATATATAGTACTGGAGGTTTCATATGGAACATATTAAACAAATCGCACAATACATCACCGAAGCAATGGGTGTCGGTGCAGGCATGGTTAGTAAAGAAGATGAAGAAGGTGGTTTCGGAATGGGTAAGGGAGCGAGTAGTTTCTATTCTCAGTCTTCCACAGGTTATAATACATACGGTTCACAATGGGGTGGAGATGAGTTCAGTCAAGAAGAACCCGAAGAACCAGAAATACCATATGACCCAGGTTCATTTGATTTTATGGACCCATCCACATGGCCAAGGAACACCGCTGAATTTAGAGCATGGGTAGAAAACTTTTTTGATTTGGATGCTATGAGATGGCAACAACATGGAATGGAGTTATTGGCATCTGTAAATAGTATAAGTGGTCTGAGTGGTCAACTTGGATTAGGTAGTTTCGACATAAGAAGTCAACTAGCATTTTGGGAAGAATTGTTTGGTATCATGCAAGAACCAATTGTTATTCCTGGTGGACCAGGCGACTTACCTTTACCCTAAAACTCATATTAATTAAAGGAAATAGATATGGCAACAAGAGCAAATGTAGCAAGAACAGATAACAGCAAACTTGGTAGAGAAGTTTTAAATAACAGACTTTCGCGAAATAAAGTCGAAGTAGCAGAAGCCCCAGTTGCTCCTGTTAAAAAGAAGAGTGCGAAAAAATCTACTAAAAAATCACTATAAACATTTAAATTTTATAATAACAAAGGAGAATTAGACATGCAAGAATTTTTAAACAGTACAGTAGGAACAGTCTGCTATTCAGCAGTACTTTTTGTAGCCGGTGCTTTAATTGGTAAACCGCTTTGGATTTGGTTAAATAGCAAGGCACCGTGGTCTAATTCATAACTTTTAAAAAGGAAGTTGGTCACGCCCCGATGTAGAGGTTCTATTGAGGGGAGTGTGGTCTTATCTTACTTTAAAAATGAAAACCTACAAATATTTTTTGAAAGAAAACATTTTTGAACAGACCGGGGGTCGGTCTGTGGTGTTTACTTTCGGTAGGTTTCAACCTCCTACATCGGGGCACCAACTTCTTATTAACAAGGTTATAAAAGAAGCAGAAAGTCGTGGGGCGGAACATAGAATCTATCCAAGCCACTCGACAGATATAAAACAAAATCCGCTTTCGCACAAGGATAAAGTAGTATTTATGCGAAAGTTATTTTCCACAGCCAATATTATGGACGATAAAAAGGCAAAAAATCCATTTCAAGTCCTTGACATATTAAAAAAAGAAGGATTTGATAATGTATATTTTGTGGTCGGTGGGGACAGAGTTCCAGAATTTAAAAGAGGAATGAAGAAATACACCACGGATTTTAAAAAATTCGAGGTGATATCTGCGGGGGAACGAGACCCAGACGCCGAAGGTGTCGTTGGTATGTCAGGTTCAAAGATGCGTAAAGCAGCCGCGGACGATGAGTTTGAACAATTCTTAAAAGGCGTACCAAACAAAACACCAAAACGAATTTCTCTGAAACTATTCAAAGCAATTCGGAAGGGAATGGGACTCAAGGAAGAGTTCATGTCATTCGGTGAGCAGACATTCGATGTGAGACTCGCAGACACAGACGAAACCAGAGCAAAGGGACTCATGAATGTGAAATCCATGTCCGATGATGATGGTATGTTATTTGTTTTTGATGAAGAGAACTACCACGGAATTTGGATGAAAAACACATACATTCCGTTGGATGTTGTTTGGATTAACGAGAGTGGCACCATTGTTGATATTGCTACACTCAACCCACATGACTTAAATACACGAATGCCAAGTAAACCTGCCAAGTATGTTCTTGAAGTAAACGCAGGAACATTCGGTGGTAAGGTTGGTGATAAGATTGGTTCGGTTCAACTGGACGAACGATACCGAAGACAAGATGTCTACGCAATTGTAAACCGAAAAGGTAAAGTTGTTGCCGCAAATCTCACAAAGAAAAATGCACACAAAGAAGTCACACGACACAGAGATTCAATTATCGTTCTTGACCCAGATGCAAAAGAAGGCGACAATCTAAAATTCTTTGCGAGAGAATCTGTTGAGTTGAACGAACTCTCAAAAGAAGCAAGAAGAAAAATGGCAAGAGCGGCCAGAAGAACTGCAAAGCGTCGGTCAATGAAACGAAAAATCAAAGCAAGGAAGATGAAGAGTTCCAGCGACTTGATGAAGAAAGCAAGAAAGTCTGCTCTTACAGGATTTAAGAAAAAAATGCTCAAGGGTAGAAGTTGGTCTTCTCTTGGTTTTCAAGAGAAAGAAGCAATCGAAAAGAGACTGAAGAAGAAGTATAAACCTGCAAGAATTGCCAGAGTTGCACAGAAAATGTTGCCAGGGATTCGCAAAAAAGAAAGAGAGAGAATTGCAAATCTAAGAGGAACACAAGTGGACGAACAATTTCGTCTTCTCACAGAGCCAGATGTTCTAGACAGTCTCGTAAAGAAACTAAAGGACAAGAATCCTTCTTGGTCTGATAGCAAAGCATATGCAATCGCAACTGCTTCTCTCCAGAAGCGTGGTATTCTCAAGAAAGGTACACATGACCTTGCAGAGAGAAACTACAAATTAGAATATGCAAACTACCAAGGAAAACCAGAGCAGATTGCCAAAAGAAGTAGCAGAAACAAGGCAAGACGAAAACTAGAAGCACAGGGAAGAGTTTCTAAGGGTGATGGTAAGGATGTTGACCACAAGGACAGAAATCCATTAAATAATGGTGATGGAAATTTGAGGGTTAGGAAGAAAGAACACAATAGAAGTTTCTCTCGAATTAAAGAGCAAAATGCTGTTGACCGTGTAAAAGAGAAGCATAAGAGAGAAAATGAAAGAATTAAAGCAAAACACGATAGAGAAATTGATGTTGCTAAGGAAAGAGAACTTGCCTCGAAAACCAGAGAACGAGCATTGAGAAGAAATCGTATAGAGCGTGTATAATTCTTATACATATATAATAACAAGGAGATTTAAATGAGTGATATAAACCAACAACCAAATTTTTCAGGAACACCAGGACCATTTTCAGGAAATGATGGCAGTGAGTCATTGGTAAGTGATATCTCAAATATTATGAAGAGTACTCCTGCAACTGAACTTCCAAGTCATTTGAAAGCATCAGCAAAACAAGCAGGACAAATGGCTGCAAATGCAAAGACAGTGGAAGATAAGCAAAACATCTATAAGAGTTATCTCACTAAATCAAATCAAGCAAACCAAGAAACTACCAGAAAAATGGTGAAAGACTGGGAAAACACAGCAGAATATTACAGGACTAACAAAAAATGAAAAAGTTCAAAACACTAAGAAAACAAATAAATGAGAGTCATAACGAACCGGGTGTTGGAAGCACACGACAGGGTAGATATCAAGTAGACAAAAAAGACCCCGAAACAATCGCAATGATTACTCAAGCAGTAAATGACGAATTGAGTAAAGGATATTTGTCTCCAAAAACTGCAATCGATAACCTTCGTACCAAATTAAACTTTGTTGGTTTTGATTTTGACATGAAAGATGTACCTGCAACTGGTAGTGTTTCTTTCCCATTAAAGAAAGCAACAGAAGTATTCGGTAGAGGTGTAGAAGTAGATTCTTTCGATATTGACTATAATGACCAAAGTGCTATCTCCACTGGATTAACATTAACAATAAAAATAACACAGGATGAAGACTCTGTATATAAATTGCGTGGCACTATTAAATAATGAAAAATGAATAAGGATTGTTTGTGTGGAACTTGCTGTTATGGAAATAAAAGAATCTTTAAATGATAATACATTTATGATGTATGCAATGAAGCATTATGACAATCCACAATGTATTGGAATGGATGAGTTTCAAGAAGATTTAAATAGAATAAAATATATTAAACGCCTCTTTCGGAAGTATAGAAACAATGACATACTTCGAGAGAGGCTTATTCTTAATCATATTATTATATTCTTTAATGTTTTTGGTGTAGAACCAGGAACACGAATTCTTTTTTATAAAATTGAGCCAGAAATTCACGACTTACTAAAGACCTTTTTGGTATATTTGAACTACCTTCCAGAAAAAGATATACCAGAAGCAAAATTAATAGAGATTCCCCTAGACCAATTTGTTATAAATAAACTTAGGGAGTTATGAATGAACCAAAAAACCCAATTAAATGAACAAGTAGATTTATTTGTAGCCTATAAGTTTATCAAAATTCTTACCACAGATTTTGAAAAGACTGATGCTTTCAAATTAGGCATCATTGATAAGAATGGCAAAATATTAAAAAAGAGAAAAGACCTTCGTGGTGAAGAGAGAGCGGCATATACCATATTTCATACACTAATATGGAATTTGAAGAAGGTTTTAGCAAGAGTGCCTGGTTTAAAAAGTAAATTGGGTTCATATGCTACTGCTTTGTTTCTTTTAAAGGAAGCATATAACAAAGAATATAAACAAGGTGGAGAAGTACTCGTAGAGAGGATTCTAGAGCATCTCAGAGTCAAGGATGATGAATTAGATGTTCTTTTTGAGAGCAAATTCCAAGACAAACACCTATCGGCTGGAGTATATATTGCTAATCAAGAAATTGTTACTCCTTCATTTGATGTTATAGAAGAAGGTGATGTTATTGTTGTTGGGAATGATAAATTGCCACTTGATGAAATGAAGGATGTCCACATATATTCAGCCGTTCACATGAATAGTGGTGAAGAGATTCTTATTAATAAATCTTCAGTAGAAAAAATCAACGAAGATATTACCACTGCTCCAGAAGAGGTAGCAGGAATGGCAGTATTTGATGTGGACCATGTTCCACACGAAATGGTACATGGTAGGAAAAATTATGAGAGATGGGGTAAAGACAGGTTTAATTCCCTTGATGATATTATGAAAAGTACTATAAGAAAATATTCTTATAAAAACAAAGGAAAAGACATAGCACTTAGAGCGAAGGACGGAACAATCACTAAACTGTGGGGAAGGAAACGATGATGTCAGCATTTTTAACACCTGAATTTTTAACACTTATAGGAAGCAGTCTTACTGGTTTCTTGTTTAAGTATCTTGCAGAGAAAAGACAAGACCAAAAAGAAATCTATGAAAGAATGATTGGTGCTTCTAAAAGACAAGATGAAAGTCAAGACCTTGCAATAAAGAGAGTAGGAGTTGATGCGGGTAAAGCAATAAGAAGAATTATTGTTTGTACAATTCTTTTCGGTACTATCATTGCTCCGTTTGTGTTGCCTTTCTTTGGTATTCCAACCGTAGTTGAACTCACTGAGAAGGAAGGTTCTTTCCTTGGTATTTTTGGTGGTGGTGAATCAATTACCTTCCATGAAGTATATGGATATCTCTTTACAGAAGAGAATAGGCAAATTCTTTTAACCATCGTTGGTTTCTATTTTGGTCAAGCAGTAGGAAAGTCTAGAAGATGAAAAAATTGATTTATATTATTATTCCATTTTTGGTATCGTGTGCGGATTATTCAAAACTAAACACCAATGTTCAACAACATGGCAACATCCCACTTGAAGTAGATGGTGGAAGGGTCGAAACTGACCTTGTTCTAGACACATCCTCTTCTGGTTTTTGGTTGGTTTATGTTCCTATTTTAATAGGTGTATTATATTTGGTTTGGAAGAATTTTAAACCAGCAAAGAAGTAACTTTAGAAGAATAAAGTTCAAAATCTTTTTTATATGTTTCTTTTATGGCATTTATTACGGAAGAGTTGTTGTCAATTAATTCGTCCAGTTCTTCGCAGTAAATTATCTTTTCTGGCGGAACACTGAGTTCTCTGGTGTACATCTTTGGTTGGGGATTAATTCCAAAACTACTTACCACCGAATCGATTTCCTTATAATCTTTGTATATTATTGGGTCATCCTTATGAAAAAGAATAAGAAATGAGTGCATAGGTGCAATATGGGTTTCTATAGAAACCTGTTCATCTTTTTCGTTGTCTCTTTTTATGAGAGACAATAGATTTAATAAATTTTTCTCATTCCCATTATTATCCAAATCCTTCAAGACTTGAATATATTCTTCGTTCAATTCTTGAATGGTGGTTTCGCCTTCGATGTTGGTTTTATATCTTATAAGTGCGGTTCTAATTGCTGTTTTAAATCTTGAATGTGGTTCTCTTAAAAAACAGAAAACAGGAAGTCTTTTGTCAAAAATGTCGAATACTTCTTTTCTATTTTTCGGATAAAGGGTTGAGGGTAGAACACCTCCCATGAGTGATTCATTCGCGAATGGGTCTTGACTGTAATGCCGACCATAGTGATGTCTTAGTGTGGTTGAACCGCATTTGGATATAGTTTTTACAAAAAATTTATTGAAACAATTTAAAATCTCACAACGATTATTAACAATCACACATTTAACCTTTCATGAAACAATTTACAAATATAATAAGAATCTACAATATCTGAAACTGGATTAGACACCTCTCTTTTTAATGGAGTTATCTCTTCGTGTAGATTTCTATCTGTTTCCATTACAAATGATTCATGCATTTTTGTTTTATCTGCATTTCCCTTTCCAGTAGCAAATTTCTTTACCGTGGTTGGGGGAATGATATCAACTGGTATTCTATTCTGGAAGAACTTATATTTAAGAACACCTGTATTCTCTGCAATATGAAAAACCTTTCCTTTAGAACCAAAAGAATATCCTTCCAAAGCAACCTGTTCACAGTTATATTTTAAAATTATATCAAGAGCCCAATCGGATATACTGTCGTACCTAGACAAGTCACTTTCAACATCACTTATCAATTTTCCATGTATATTTCCAAGAAAATTATCTGCATATTTCTTCACATCTGTGAGAAAGAAGAAGGAACAATCATCGAATGTGAATGCTTCACTCTCTTCTCCTGTAAATGAGTTAACCCCATGATACACACATATAGATGGTCCTCTCAAACTATAATCAATACCAGCAATAGCCATAATAATCACTCCTTCTATAATATGTAGGTCAAATCTAATATAAATATTATTATGAGAGAAACACAAGGACATAATATCAAATTAAGACTCAAGAGATTGAATATCTCTGAGATGTCATTTCTTATGTCTCCTCCCGAAAATTCCAGTGATAAAACCACAATAGAATTAGAACTTCTTGAAAATATAGGAAGAAGAGTCAAAGAAGAAGATATAATTACAATTAAAAAATATGAGAATAATACAGTAAACGAATATATTGAATTGTTAGATTTATTTTCTTTAAAATACAACCTAGAAGAAATTAAAGAAATATCCGATGATATTGATATTATTGTGGCTGAAGAAAAGAAAAAACATGGTAGAATGAGACCAAATATATTGGGAAAGAAACAAGGATTTATGATAAACGAATCTTTTGGTTTAGAAGATGATTCTTCATATCCATCTCTTCATTCTACAAAATCTATGTTTTTATCATTACTTTTGGCAGAAGAATTTCCATTATATAAAGATGCGTTCATGGAACTTTCTACGAAAATTTCAAATTCCAGACTTCTTGCTTCTAAAAATTATCCAACAGATAATTTAGCCGGCCAAACCCTTGCAAATGTATTATTTAATAAATATAAAGAAGGGAATTGAAATGGACGACAACATTAGACATAAAAAATTATTAAAGTTTCGAGACTTTGTGAATAGAATAAAACCTATGACTCCTAATGTTATGAGGCAAAAAGCGGCTACACCACCTTCACAACTCACTCCAGATTTACACTCATTCGGTACTGATGTTGGTGATATATCTACCCTACCTTGGGATGACTCACTCCCACCACCCAAACCAGTTGATGATGAATCAGGACCAGTTGGTTCTTCTATTTTCGATAACCCCTATGCATTTAAGGGTGTTACTCAAGAAATCTTATATTGGAAGCAATAAAAAACAACCCCCTCCGAAGAGGGGGTTGCTTCTTTTAGGTAATAACCTATTATCAGAATTTGACTTGAAGTTGGGTTCTAATTAGAACTTCACCTTCGTTTGCAGTGGTGTTCCATCCACTGTTTCCCAAATTCCAACCTGCATCAATAGCATTAAGTGCATACCCAAAATCGGTTGTCCACTTAATATTGTTGTTGAATGCATAGTTAACACCAACAGTTGCGATGCTTAGGTCATCTTCTACACCTTCAAGACGACCCATTTCGTATTGAACGAAACCTTGCATCTTATCAGTGCATTGATATGAAGCAGTCCAAACTGTGCCCCAATCATCACCATTTACATCATCCATTGTTGCAACATAAGCACCAGTAAAATCTAAACCAAATGCAGTCTTAAGTGTTCCGTCAACAGTCCATGTGTTATAGTCATAATCAACTAGGTCGTTGTGTGAAACAGCAACACCGAGATTTAACCATTCTTTTGGAGTGACATCTAGACGGCCGGTAAGAGCATAACCATTTTGGACACCTGCACCATTTGCAGTATCGAATCCATCGGTATATGCGAGGCGGATTCCACCCCAATCATTCTTCCAACCATACTGTACACCTTGACTTCGGCCTTGACCGAACTGGTTTGAGATTACAGACCTCTCTGCAGCGAGAGTATCTGTTTGTGAAGTTAGAACTTCCTTCATGAAAGGACTCTTAAATTGACCAACACGGAAACCGTATCCATCAACATATGCATCCTTCAGTGTGAAGTCGCCACCTTCAGTCCATTGACCACTTACTCTATACCCAAAGGAATCTGCAATCCTACCTGAGAAGATAAGACGAGTTCGTGGTACACTAAAACCGTGTGTTGCATCAACACCATCTGTCTTAGTGTCGTTGTATGACCAACGAGTTTGAACAAAACCACCAACCTTTAGAGTAAAGGGTCGTTTCTTTGCACCTTGAAAAGATGCACGGCTTTCTGCGTCTGCAAGAACATCATCAACCAATGAACGAATTTCTTCTGCTCTGGTTGTTTCTAACCATGTTGGTTCTTGATTAGCAGTTAATTGAGCAATCCTTGCTTCAGCGGCTTCAAGCCTTGCTTGAAGGTCAGTTTCGTCTGCACTTACTGCGCCACATGCAAAACCTGCACATAACGAAGCAACAGCAAACTTTGTAAGATTTGAGATTTTCATTGGTAATCTCCTTTATATCTCAGTGTATCAAACACTGGCGACGAGACCCCAAAGTTCACGAACTGCTGAACCAACCCAGTTTACGCCTTCCCATGCAAATGGAAGTAGTGCGAGGGTGATTAGCATACTACGATTAATTCCAACCTTACCTAGTGACGATGTGATAACATCGTTTCCGCATCCCGTTGCAGGGCAATCTTGCTTAGCCATAACTTTTCTCCTATAATTCTAAGTTAAACCTCTGGCTAAAGAGGGTGGTGCGAAATGCACCTTGAAATCAACTCCGATTTCATTTGTTATGTCTCATATTTAGTATACTTTAATTCTAAACATGAATTATAATCCCACATTATACCACTTTAAAGAGGGGTGTCAATAAAAACTTTGCATTTTATTTGATTGGACATGCGCCGCCAGCACACTCTAATTCGCTCAAAACTTCGCCACTTGAGACCTTTTTTATTTCTTTAAGTTTGGAAACTCGTTTTTCATAATCCTCTTTACTAATTTCCTCATATGGTGCTTGGTCGAAGCCGTGGTCGTTGTGCAACAAGAAACTTACAGTTTTTAGTGAAGTTTCATAGTTATTTGAAAGCCATTCTTTTATCTCGTCCAATTCTTCTAGGCGGTAGTATACTGTAACGGACACAGAATTGTCCGACCATTTGGTTTGTAATTCTTTTACCAATTCTAATTGTCTCACAGCACTCATGTCTTCCGCCAAAATTGTTCTTCCATTAATGTGGCATGGAAACTCCACAACAACTGTTGAGTGGTCTTCAGTACCATCAAACCTTCTTGCATATTCTACAGGATAATTGGCTTCTCTGCAAACATCTACTAATTCATCATTACTAGACATTCTCACTCTACGAATGAAGTGATTCGCATACGCAGGATGAACACCCGGAGTGCTTCCAGAGAGCAAGGAGAGAGTCCCTGAGGGCTTCACTGTCGTTAATCTGATACTTGTGGGGTATCCCTTCCTTTTTGACCATTCTTCGTCAAATTCCTTTAAACTTACATAACAATCATCTAACCAATCTATTTTGTTTAGGGATTGACAAATGCCAGTTACACCAACACCTATACGCATATTTCTATGAACCACTTCTTCAGTTTGTTTATGAATAAATGGCAATGCACATATGGCTTTTTGTGTTTTGTATAGAAGTTTTGCACATTTCTTTAGTTCTGATTTTGACTCTATGTTGTTTAAGTAAATCTCTGAAAGGTTACAACACTCATGTGACTCAAGAAGAATCTCTGCACAAGGGTTTACAATCTCACATCTATCTTTTATCTTGTCTTGTAATCTGCCATATTTTTGTGCCAGTGGGAGATTGAAGAAACCGTAAGGTTCTCCTGAACCATCATAACCTTTCCACACCGCATCACTGATGTGGTCGTAGGAATCTGCATAGATTGTATTGTTGGACATCGCTCTCCAGTTAGGAACATTTCCTAAGTCCCATCTCTTTGCGCGAAGGAACAGATAATCATCGGGGTCACCAACAGCAATCTCAGCAGACCTGCGAACATTACCTGCAACCACAACAGAACCAATGATATTACATATGTCAAGAACATCAATTGAACGGAGTTTCTTTCCTTCTCGTTCACGGATGACTTCACCAATTTTTTCAATACCTTCAATTAAAATGGCAGGACCAGATGCTTGACCACCAAATCCCTTTATGTGTTCTCCACTTGAACGAACAAGAATGGTAGAATAAGTAAAAGACTCACCAGTATAGAAATATGACTTTAGACATTTCTTAAGAAGTTTTACCCAACCTTCGCGGGAATCTGGAACAATATAGTCTGCATCATTTGTCTTTTCGTGAACAATTCTTACACCTTCTTTTACTCTTGGTAATTCGTGGACATCTTCTTTTCTGATAGAAAATCCAACTCCTCCGCCTAACATTAAGTTCTCAAAGATAAAACAAAAGTCATCAATGTCTCGAATACAGACACCCCAACAATTAAGAAGGGAGTTTCCACCGAAACGGTCAACGGTGGAAGTTCCTAGTTGCCATAACATTCTTCCTGCAAAATTACATTTGAGGTTGAAGATATAATCGTATAGTTGTCTTGCTTCTTTTGTGGTATAATCAGCACCAATCTTCTGTGCGCCGTTTATACACCGTGCAACGGTTTCCCACCATTCTTCATTAGTGCCATCTTCCTTAATTCTAGAATATGTTCTTTTGTAAACTATTTCACCTAAACCGTTGTATCCCCAATTCGGTTTTGTGTTTTTATATGGCTCTAGAAATTCTTCTGGTAAGAGGTCACTAATATATTCCATAATCTATCTTCCTTTCCGTTGATGATATTATTTATATCACTTTGAGAGTTCATCCCAAGAAACTGGGAATAATGGTTCAATAATTTTTCCTACTGCGCCTGCATATTGTTGAATTTCCCACTGAGCGTGGTCATCAATTCTTTGTTTATAGAATCTTGCATATGCCGCAAGAGAACCCGTCCAAAACCATTCCGTGTACATTCCCTGCGGGAGAGCGAATCGTGCTTGCTCTGGTGCGACATTGGATGCAAGTAACTCTTCGTATGTACTCAATGCTCTGTGCATAAGATGTCGATATGATTCATAAAGAGGATGTGTTGCAAAACCACCAGATGTGTCTCCTCCATCAGTGCATTCCAAAAACTCACCACTTCCTTGCTTCATTGATTTATCTGGTCTTTTTCTCCACTTAGGATAATAGAACTCAGGTACTTCATCAACATACCTACGACTAACTTCATTCTCTACAAACCCTTGCTTATGCTTAAAGAATTGTGTTCGGATAGAAATAGGTGCTTTGATTCTTAGAGTAATCTGTGGATGTGCGAACGGTGTCCAATGATTGTGCTTTGCAAGATACTTAATTAGTTTTGTATCTTTTTCTGAAAGACAAGGCATACCACCGTGGTCTATATCAAAGTGACTTTCGTTTGCAAATGAAACTCTGGCAGCATTTACTACGGTTAAGTCACTTCCCATATAACTTACAAGTTCAACATGTCCTGCATCTAAAACTTTTTCTTTGCTCATGTTACTTTCGCTTTCTTTGTCGTATCTGGTTCAAACTCTTTACCGTTGTTCAA
>CEUX01003941.1_pt1 | contig 12944 bp, 8 predicted proteins | sample 531361 | NCBI WGS metagenome assembly CEUX01 (sample SAMEA2622736, study PRJEB7988) | marine metagenome | isolation source: saline water (ENVO:00002010), including
AGATTTGCCTTTGCTCCTATGGGTACATCGAGAGATCCCATGACATTAGCGCAGGCAATTGCCAACGAGGGAATTTTAGAAGGAGACCCACAGGACTTCTGGGTAATGAACACACCGGATGTTCCTGGCTGGGCTCTTCAATTACGAGGCCAGACTGATAATACCCTTGAGATGGGTACATATTCGTCGGCACTCGCAGGAGTGAGGCAGGCAGGAGTTACCACCGTTGGCCAGCAGGCAATTTTAAATACGGCAGGATTAAGAACCTTCGCAGCACCTGCACTCCAGAGAGAACACATGGCATCAATTGTTGGAAGCAGGATATTGCAGCTTGTTGATTCCGTGTCTGAACTCTCAGGCGGTATCGGTGCTAACGGTAAGACTTTAAGGAAGTCACAGATTCATAACGTCTACGGCGTACAGATAGCCTTCCCTCATTCGGAACCTGTCATGGAATTGCAGAACAGGCAGATGGCCATGAGTGAGTACGGCGCAGGATTGATTGATCCCATGACTTACTACGAAACAGCAGGATATGAGAACGGTACTGAGATTAAACAGAGACTGATCGAGGAGTCGGTGAGAAACCTGCCCTCAGTCAGGGAAAAGATTGAAACACTGGTGGCACAGCAGATGGGACTGGTGGATGAAGGTAACCAGGATCAGGCGGCACAGGAAATAGCACAGCGTCAGCAGGCTATGGCTCCGCAGGTTCCAGGAGTTAACGGCGCAGGCGGTGGTGCTGATCTGAACAGGGCATTAACACCGGATACGTTTCAGCCTGAAAGGATAGACCTTGGCCGCTAAAAACCCCGTAACAGATGCAATTCTAAGTGTCGTTGGAGAGTATAAGTCTCTTCAGAAAGATACAGCTAACCCCAAGAAAAGGGTTCCCACGGTTATGCAGGAGCCCAAAAAGAAAGTCGCCATGCCCAGATTTAAGCAGGCACTTATGTCACACGGAATAACACGGCCTCCAGAGAGGTTTATCGATGGGTAGCATTTATGCAGAATATCTAGATACAAGAGCGTCTGTAGATTCCAGGGCGTTACTGGCACTACAACTTCAGCCTAAACTAAACATATGGAATGCCCGTCTTAACCCTCCTGACGCACCCTCGTCTATAGGTGATCTACGATTTAAATCTATAAATCTGAAAGACAGGAACGATTTAGTTGAACTGCTGGAAACCGAACCTGAGAATTATGACGATCTTATTGCAGAAATTAAATCGCTCGATGACGAAGAACCTTTATTTGGCAAGTTAAAACTTGATCCCGAAAAGACCTACTCTGAACAGGAAGTCGGAATTTTACAGGATGAAAAAGCAAACCAGAATTTCTGGCGTTATGAACCAATAACGATGGACAAGATGGTTAATTTTGTTGAGGAGCTCACTGATGAAGCAATGAGAGGAATGGAAGAGAGGGGTCTAGAGCCAAACCGTGCAGAAATACTTTCGTATGTTTCGGAAAACATATTCCATGATTGGGATCTGGATAAATCAGGCAAGGCAGTACGGACAGACAGGGAGCTCAAAAGTGTTCCCATAGGTGTTCTCGATGCGTTTAATTCCATATCGGGTGCGTCACAGGAACTTATGTTTGACCCTGAACATCTTACCTTTAGCGATAAGTTTCATCTTGGTATAAACGGAGCGATTGAAAAAGGTATTTACCCTGATGCTATCAAATCAATTGTTGCGGATGGTGGAACTGATGATCCCCAGACTATTGCTTATATGCTTAATTTCTTCGGTATAGACGGGGGAGATGACCCTGAAGGAATGCTCGATAATGTCATGACCACATGGGAAGCGAGTTACACAGAAAATCTTAGGTCTCTTATCCAGACTTCCCGTGTATCTGAAAAAGGAACTGATGATTTTTTTGCAATGATTGCAGGGAGTACCACAGAATCAGGTGGGCCTGAAGATGTATTCCCAAGATTTGCAGAAGCGGAGAAGGCCGATCAGGATCTTTACAATGACTTCACACAGTTTAACTGGGACTTCAATAAATCTATTGAGGCAAACATAAAGAGCCTTGCTGCTGTAAATGATAAAACTTTTGACGAGACTGACAGCTACGGAAACCCGAAAATGTTTAGTCTCAGTCCTAATTCCGATGAATGGCCCTCCTTCATGTTGGAGGATAACAATCTCAGCATAGTGAAAAAACAGGCAGGTAAATTACAGGGCGATATCATAAACGAAATTATGAATACCACTGACGGGCAAGCCTACATCGAGGCTTTAAATGACAGGGCTACAAACCCTTCACTCGAAGATGCCTTCGCCATATACAAACTCTACGATGAACTGGTCGGGACCAACGGTGAAAAGTTTTACGAGAATGTTTTGGAAAAAGTTGATACCCAGCAGACTACTGCTTTCAGAGAAAAAATGATTTCTCTTAAAGAAAGAAAGACGGTGGCAGAAAATTATCTTGGTGAAGATTACTTTATAGGTAAAATTCCTGATGATGTGCCACAGGAACTTCTTTCCTTTGTTGCATCACGGGTTCGGGATTTCGATAACTATAAGGATATGCTTGATGATAATTCTGAGGAAGCAAAGGCTTTTCGACAGGAAGTTATAGTTAAATCCAATGAAATAGCAATGATGCGTCCTTTTGAAGACGATGTCACGACTGTAGGAGGCAGGGAATCTGCTCTCGATACTTTTCTCCAGAGAAATCTTTCCGCTGAACAGTATGCTGCCTATTCACAGGCATCGGATGAGTTGAAAATTAACCTTACAGACCAGGTAGGCCAATTCACCAACGAATCTGATTTGCTGAGAGCTCCTGTATTTATGCAGAGCTTAAACACGGCTATAGCAGATGGCCAAAACAGGGTGGCGGCCAAGGCAGCAGTTACCCGTGATACCGCAAGGGATAAGTTAAACAGCGAGCTCGGTGAAAGAATCATGGGAGAACTGAGATCCCGTGGTCTTGTAAGCAGTAGTACGAGCCTGGCATTTGCTGATCATCTCGAAAAGAATGTTATTTCCAAGATGATAAGACGGGCTGAACTTGGTGGTGGTGTTGACAGTATGCAGGATATTACGGCCCTTGTAGATCAGCATATGGGAGTATTCGAGGATGGGGAACGAACAGAGGCTGGCTCTCTCGGTGCGTTTGATGTTTTTGAAAGCGACTTCATCAGGCAGACAGCCGATCCGTTTAATCCTCCTATGTTTCCTGGTGGGCCATCTATCAGGACAGAAAAGCCCGTGGAAGCCATTGTTTTTGACGAGGCATTTAAGAATGCTGAACTGAGATCTATTGCGCTTGAAAGACCGGAATTCGCAGCGTATCTGCAATCACAGATGGCCAGTACAGATTTTAAGGAACAGTGGGAAAAAGCATCCAAACCGCAATTCGATGTGCAAAAGTTCAGAACATCAATTGGTGGAATGGAAAGAGACTCAGCCGAATTTGCAAAAAACCAACAGCGGCTCAGAGCACATGAAAGGATGTATGCAGATATTGCGAAAGACCCTAAAAGTGAAGAGCAATTAGCCGTTGCAGGTAGATCTTTAAAAGAAGAACAGGAAAGATTCCGCAGGGAAACAGGAGTTGATCCGGTAACAGGACAAAGACGGGCTGTTCCTAAAGAGTTTATGCCAGATGGGTTTGCAAGAGAGGCGGCACGAAGACAGGCAACCACACCTGCCATGACTACAGAAGAATTTATCGCATCTCAATTACCAGGATTTGAAAAGCGTTTCGAGGAAAGTCCTTTCTATCAGAAAGAAATAGAACGTGTTCAGAGAGAGGATGAGATAGAACAAAGAAAGGCAGAGGCAGAACGGAGAAGAACCGAAGCTGAACGGAGAAGCAGACTGCGTAGGCCGACAGGAACCAGAGGTACATTTAGTCTCTTCGGCAGGAGGACAGAATAATGCAACAGGATTTTCCTGAGTTCAGAACTCAGGGGCAAACAGTTATAGATGAAGATAGTGCTGCTTACCAGTTTCTGACACAGTCCGAGGCAGAGTCCTACAAAAGACAACAGGATTTAATCGAGGCGAAAGAGAGAAACAGAAGAAGGCTCTTTAAAGAAGAGGCTACTCCGACCTTTGAGGCAGATTTGAATGCCGAGGAATTCACCCAGATGCTTAAATATGGCACTACTGAACCAATTAAAGAAGTTGTTCCTATGCCTGAACATATGGGACAAAAGGCCGCAGGTCCTTTTGGTCTTGCGATGGATTTATTTTCTACTGAAGCGGAGATTGCGTCATACGGACTGAGAAACAGTAATAACTGGTTTAAGATTGCCTCGGTATTCGGACTCTTTGACGAAAAGCCAGAGGCAACTGAAGCTCTTAAATCACTGCTTCCTTGGGAAGAAAGAGATATGTCTGTAAGAGAAACTATCGCAAAGATCGCAGACATTCACGAAAAAGAAAGGACTTTGGTTGAGCAGGTTTTTACCGGCATTGCTTCACCAACCAGCATGATTGGGGGTGTTCCTGCTGCAAGTGGAACAGTTTCGGCAGGAATTAAGTCGGGGTTTAAAGCGACAGACCCAATGCAGGTTTTGCAAAGCGTCATCGATAACACCCCTCTCCATCTTCTTACAGATCCTAATCAGCAAAACGCTTACAAGGCAGCGACTAAAGAAATTATAGAAAACGTCATGGATCAGCCGCTGAAGATCCCTAATCTTCCTGAAAATTCGGTATTTGAAAGTGATCTCAGGATGTGGATAAATATGCCTGCTGACACTGCGGTAAACATGAGCCAGTATTATGACGATATTACAGGCCCTGCTGCCTCGGTAAGAAACCTTCCTTTAAATTTTAGTTCCTCTAAAACCGCAAGTGCAACACAGGTAAACCAGGCAAACGACTCTCTTAAAAGGCTTGAAAATATAGGGCTGATTGAACAGGTAGAACCGAATATTTACCGTAAGGTTGTACAGGCAGGGAGCCCTGAAGCAAAAGACATTCTTCATCATTATGGAAACGTCATAGGGGTTGAAGGGGCAACAGACGGTAACATTTTTGTGAATGACATTCTTGGTATAGAACATGCCGTTAACACGGTTACGACTATTGAGAATCCCGTTATGAAAACTCTTGCTTCCAAGACAGGAATTAACCCCTCAGTTCTTGCTAAGAGTGATGTTCAGAAAGGAGTTATTGCCTATGCGAGACAGAATAGTTCTGTAACCGAGCTTGTTGAAATCGCTCTTCAGGGCGGTCTTGATTTTCACATGTCAAAATTCATGGGCAAATTGCCAGTAAAGATCGACAAGGACGGAGTCGTTGAAGGGACAGGTGCTTTATGGATGGATGTTTTCTCAGCACCTAAAGGTACTTATGATGATGTCCTCAGTGCGGAAGCACTCGCTTACATAGAGGATTACCGCAGAATAGTTGATGAAATGGAAGCTCTTCGGTTAAAGCATGGATTAAATCCTTTAAGTAAGGACAGAAATGGTTGGTTCTACATTCCAAGGCAGGTTCTTGGTGAGGATGACATTAAATTTCTGGGAGATTCAAAGTCTCACATGTCAAGAACCTTTGATACGGCAACGGAAGGTCGTATGGGACAGGTAGATCCTGATACAGGAAAAGTAATCAATGAAATAAAATATGAGACCGATCCCAGGTCTAACCTGAAAACTCACCTAATGGCGGCATATCACGAAATCCTAGATGAGGATCTGAGTGCGTATTTCCTGAAGCAGGAAGTGTCATTTGCTCCTACAGATATTCTCAAAACTGAATACCCAAAACTGTTCGCACAACACGAGGCGGCAGCAAAAAGCGTACTGGCTAAAAAAGCCAAGCTAAGAAAATTAACAAATGAATTAACAGAAGCTCCGATTACGGGACAACCTGGAGTTGGAACAGGACTTCCTCGCCGTCTTGAATCTATAGAACAGGGAGCCAAAGCGAGAAAGGCAATACAGAAACAGATAGATGAGGCTCGTAGTGAATACGAGGCAGCAAGAGGTGAGTTTCTCAAGGTTCGGGCAAAGAGAACCAAGCAGTTAGAGCGTATTAGAAACGCAAAGGCTTTACCCGATGCGCTATGGGGAGAAACAGGAAACAAGAAGATTCCTGTAAGGATGTGGCGAAACCGTATGTATCGAGCCGAAGATTACGAAGCTCTTGAAAAAGGCATTGGAAAGCTCGCAGGAGAAGGCGGTGACTGGCAAAGGCATATAGGAAGAGTTGTAGATGTTTCGAGATGGCTTCAGTCTAACGGTGACTTTGGTGCACCGTTTATACAGGGGCTTCCCCTGCTTTTTAAAAATCCCGATGTATGGGTTCCTGCCATGCTTAAAAGTTTTCAGGCATGGTTAATGCCTGCGACTCAGGCAAGATTTGTCAGGCAAAATATTGGTGATCTAAGGGAGATGGCAGCTTATGGCGTACCTCTTGGCGATGTTGAGTTTTTCGCTGCCCTTCAAAAAGGAAGAGGTTTGCCGATAGGGAAAGTTGTGGATTTCCTCCCTAAAGAAGAAGGCGTGACGTTCTTCGGTAAAGTGGTGGGAGAAGAAATACTCACCGATAAAACAATTCGTGAAGGAGTTTTAAAAACAGGACGGGCAGGTGAAGCTGTAAGAGAAGGTGCTCAATATGTTTTGGGACAGCAACTTGCCGGTAGATTTCAGACTTCGTATTCATCCTTTCTTGTTATCGCAAGGGGCCTGATGTGGAAGAGTATGAAGACCAGTTGGACTGAAAGCACAAGACCTGGAAATACCCTTGATGAGCTCGCCTCATATCTCAGAAATTTAACTGGCGGCCTTGATTCAAAGGCACTTGGGGTTTCTGCTTCACAGAGAGAGATCGAGGGAGCGTGGATGGCTTTCTCTCCCAGACTCCTGAGATCCACGGTTGCCCTTGTTGCGGATGCGATCAGGTTTGTTCCTGCGGAAATTGGCAGAGCAGGTGGTGGACAGGGCGCAACTGTCAAGCAGACAGAAGCTATGAAATCTCTCGCAACAATGCTCATGGGAATTCACGGTCTGTATATTACCGCAGAAGTCGCTTCGGGCATGGCCAAGGGATGGAGTCAGGAACGAATCGAAAATGAAGTTGCAAGAGGATTAAACCCTTTGAGTGGTGGAGGTTATCTAAGCATAGAGGTGGACGGACAGTTCTACGGTGTGGGTGGACAGGTACGGGCTATCACTCAGCTTATGGGAGCGGTTACGGCTGCCGCCGCACCTGGTGGCCCACCATTAGAAGACTTGCTTGCAAATACCTCAAGAGATAATCCCATGCTGCAATACCTGACTTACAGGGGTGCTATTTTGCCAGGTGTGACCAGAGGTTTTATAGAAGCGTATACAGATATTGACGCTCTGCCTTTTGATAAGGTTGATGGAACCGTGGATCTATCAAAACATATTCTTTCGTCCTCTTTCCCTTTTGCTGTTCAGGGGTTAATGGAAGGAGACACGGCTCCAGGTTTTGTAATAGGACAGTTAGGATTTAGGTCAAGACCCTTGCAACCCCGTGATATCGAGGAGAAATTAACGAAGGAAGCATTCTATAAGATGTCTCCCGAAGACCTTGCATACTATGACCATACTGCCGGTGACTGGCCTGATAACTGGAAGAAAAATCTTAGCAGCGAATTGCGAGCAAAGATTATCGAGGAAAGCCCTGAGATTCAAAAAGCACGGGCAGATAATCTTGAATTACAACTGGAGATGGATAGTGAGTACGGTAGATATCAGTCAGAACGTAACGATATAAGAACAGAACGTAACACAAATATCACTAATGCTTACGAGCAACTTGGTGTCGGAAAAGATTTAAGAGAAGTCATTGATGGCCATATGACCAAATATGGAATCAGGATGAAAGATCATAATAGCAAATATGAAGAACTAATGGCTGACTTTGAGGAGTCTGATCCCACAGAACATCCCTATAACAGGGCCAAAGATATTTATTTTGAAGTTCTTTACAACGAAAACCTTCCTCTGGAAAACCCAGCCACAGGCGAGTTTAACTACACAGAATACGAATCACGACTTGAAGCATTAAGGGAAGATCCTGATGTGGGGCCTTATCTCGAAAGGATTGAAGCAGATATAGCACAGAATCAACCACCTATTCTTCAGGAATTAAAACATGACAGGGAGTATTTAAAACCCTACTGGGAAATAACTGACAACGTGGTTGAGGATAAGGGGTTCACTGAAAAATGGGAAATTTACCAGTCTAAAAGCCGTGAAGAAAAAAGAACTATGAAAGAAGGTGCTGTCGATACATTGGACTGGAGCAGCAGGGATGCACGAAGAGTTCGCATAATTGAGGACGAAATAAGGGATAAAAAAGTAGCAAAGAGAAAGGAAGACGGTAATATCGATGCGCTTCTTTGGAAGTGGGATTATGTTTCTGATTTTGAAAACAGGTATTTGAGAGTCATAAAACGTGGTATTAAAAGAGCTCAGAATGGAATCATTTCTGATAAAAGAGCTATTAATGAGTTCATTACATTACCCAGATATCAGGCAGGGCAATAATGGTTACAGCAAGAAGGCAGGGAGTAAGGTGTCCCCACTGTAACAAGAAGATCGGGGATAAGCTAAATGGCACACTACATCTTGTGTGTCCCCGATGCAAACGACAGCTTATGTTGCGTTCTGACGGCAAACAAGTTGACATAGAGGTATTTGGTTTCTAAAATTTAGAGGTAACCGCCATAAAATCAAGCAGTGCGCTTCGCCGCCGAGACATATGTTCTCAGGCGGTTTTTTATTAAGAGGTGTACTTTGGTTTTACAAAATGGTGTTTCGGGATTCGAGACCCCGAATGAACCTACAGATGCAGCGGTAAACGGCACAGGCAATCTTGCCCCCGAACCAGAACAGGCTACTGACTTAGCGGTTGTACCTTCTTCTGGAATGGATGAGCAACCTCCCAGTATCGAGACTCTGCAAACGCAAATAGCGGATTTACAGGCCCAAGCTCAGAAGAGAGAAAACGACATGAAGGCCCTTGAAGGCAGGCTTCGGACTGCCCGAACAGAACCTTCTGGATACGATGATCTCAACGATAAGCTCGATACCCTCGTAGATACCGTTGGAGCGTTAATTCGCCATCAGGGCACTCAGGACCAGGAAGCCTACATGGAAGATCTTCAGAAGGTTGAGGCTAATGCTCACAACCGAAGGGAGAACAGTTCTTTCACTAGAGCTACAAAACAGATGATTTCTGAAATTACCAGCACGGTGGATGACTCAGGACTTGATCTTGCGACATCACCTGAACTGGCAGCATTCAGAGAACTCTGGGGACCTGCTTATGAGCAAAAAGACCTTGGCGGCATATATCGGGCTCATGCGGAATTTAACCGTGCTGTAGCCCAGTACGAAAAAGACCGGCGACTTAGCAGGGAAGAAGAGTTGCAGAGACAGGCTGATGAAAGGGTGAAAAGAGAATTGGAGGCGGCAGGAATCAACAGCCTTGAATCTGACAGCGCACCAATGCCTTCTTCAATGAACGCAAACTCCCTGCTGGAAAGGATGGGAAATAGTGATGTGTCGGTCTCAGAGGATGAAATAAGACAGGCGCATGAACTGCTCAAGCAGCAGGGAATACGCATATAAATCTGGGAGGATTTAGGAAATGGCCGTAGGAAATACTATTACGGATTCATTAGCAGATTCTATTCCCACGATGATAGCTTCGGCAAGAATTGTGAGGGAATTTGCAGGCGTTATGCCTAACCTCGTTGATCGCCAAAGATTAGACGAGAATACAGGAACAGTCTGGAATGAGGTTTCAATGGCGAAACTCAATGCACAGGCAGTTACTGAAAGTACAGAACTAGACAACCCTCAACAGATGGAAGACACACTGTTCTCGATAACCCCTACAGTTATCGGAGTTCACACTGTCATCACTGACAGGGTTGCTTTGAGAATTAGCGCAAACGCATATGCCCAGACAGGGTCACTTGCACAGAACGCTATTGAGAGAAAGAAAGACCAGGATGGGTTAACTGCACTTGACGGTGCTACAACTGCGTTAGGTAGCGCAGGGTCAGCTTTGAATTCTGGTGAAATTGCTGCGGCAGCTTACAGGATCACCTCAAACACAACTGAGCCAGCCCCTGCAAGTGCTCCAATCAACGCTGTCCATCACGGCTTTTGCTTAAAGGACATCGATGATGAATTGATCGCAGCAGGTGTGGATCAAAACAGTGGGGCCCCTTTAACCAGTGGGGTTGCCACCGAGACATTCCAGAATCGCTATCGGGGAACCATTGCCGGTGCTCGTTTGTATGAGGATGGGAACATCACTATCAGCGGAACAGATGCTAAAGGTGGAGTTTTCTCCCAGATGGCTCTGGTACTAGTTGAAGGTCGCTCTCCCTATGTTGAGACCAAGAGAATGCCTGAACTAGGTGGTGGAGCCACCGCTCTGTATCACTACGATGAGTATGCCTACGGAGAAAGGTCGGCAGGTAACTGGATGTATGAACTGGTGAATGACGCTACTGCGCCAACGAGCTAGTGAATGAATGCAAGGAGAGCAGCATGGACTGAGGCGAGAGGTCCCATTCCAAAAGGATGGGTTGTCCATAACCTTAACGGGAATATGGCAGATAACCGTCTTGAGAACCTTGCTGCTGTTCCACGCAAAACAGGAAACATATCAGAAGTAGTCGCTCCCTACAGGGAACGAATAAGAAAACTGGAGCTACAGCTTCGGGAAGGATAAATAGAGATGGCACAAAGTGGATCAGGAAAAATACGACTTTTTAATGACTTTTTTGGAGTAAGCGAAACCTTGTCTCTGGCAACTGATACAACTCAGTTGGGAGACTTTTACGCTGGTGGTGAGGGTTTTGAAGATACCGATGCTGGAATTGCAGGGAAAGATGCACTGTCCGGTGTTGTGACTCTTACGTCTGCGAATACTGACGCAGATACGACTTTTATAGGAACGCATATTGGATTTGATGTTGGCCTTATGGGGCCAATTACATTGGAGACCAGAGTGCAGGTTCCAGACAATGACACCAAGGAAATATTCTTTGGATTAACAAGCATTCTGTCTGTGGACGAACAGCTTGAAGATATTGTTATTAATGCATCCAGCACTACTATTACTATGCCAGCAGACCTTGTCGGGTTTTACTGGAGTGATGAACTTGGAGATGATGAAGCCTGGCACGGTATTCACAATGGTGGGACTACTGCTGGTTCGACCACTACTACCTCAGTTTGTCTGGGAGGAACCGGTGATACCACTAGTATCGGCACAACTGCCGGTGAATGGCAGGTTCTTCGCTTAGAAATTGCCAATGATGGTACGGCACGATGGTATGTAGATGGCGTTCTTTACCAGACAGTAGCAGGAGCTGCATCAACAACCACAAACATGGCTGCTTGCTTGGCTGTTGCTGCCAATACTACTCAACTGGGAATTATTGACTGCGACTACATTGAAGTAACAGCAAACAGAGACTGGACTGTCTAGTGCCGCTGGTTGAACTGGATTCAACTGATCTTTACGGTCACGAGCCTTGCTGGTATCTCGCAGAGGTAAACCGGCAGGCTCCTGACTATTCTGGTGACAGAAGATACCAGATCATTACGGTTATCCGTAACGATAAAAGAATGAAATTTGAGAGGGACATAGGGGATGCGAGGCTTTTCGGTGAGGGGTTCCAGTTAATTTGCGGAGCTCCTGACGGCAAGGGCGGCGGTGAGGCCATGTACACGGTTGATGAGGCGATAAGGATGGCACAGGACATGAACCTGTTGCCGCCACCTAAAACGGAGAGAAAACCAAAAGACTGGAACAAGATCTTCTGGGACAACATAGAGGAAAGAAACAAGTGGCTCAAGGGGCAGAGCGTAATCGGCCCCATGCATAAGAAGGAGAGGACCCGTTGACACAGGAAAAGCAATCCATACACGAAATGCTCAGAGATGCTGAAGCAGCCGAAGAGCCAGGAAGTATGAAGGCAGGACAATTTGTTGGTAATTCCGATGGGATGACCATGACTGCAACAGAATTGAGCAGTGCTGGTTGGGTATATGTCTATAACGTAAGAACTGGTGATAGAAGTACGGTTAATAGAAATATGCTGGAACAGCAGTTGCAAAAAACCTTTGATGACGGCACTTATGCGTTCAGCACAAAAAAACCAGAAGGTGTAGAACCGCCGAGAGGCAAAATCAAATGCCTTCTTCATAAGGATGATCCCAACAGGGAACTTTACCGACAGATGGGACTTCCAGAGTGCATAAAAGATAATTTGAACACAAGTCATGATTTGACAACACATATGCAAAAACGCCACAGAAGAGAATGGGCTTCTATAGACGGTCAAGCACAGGAAGAAGAGCGTCTGCGAGACAGGGAAAGAGATGATCGTTTGGCTGATGCACTAAGACTACTTGTTGAAAATAACACACCTAGCAGGAGAACGAAAAATGGCTAAAGGGAATTTTTCACCTATAGCAGGAGCTCTGGTAACTCACGCAGTTACAGATTCTGCAACGTCACTTACCCGTCCTAGTGCTGCTAATTATGCGGAAGGATATGTAAGGACAAATCCGGTAGTTGAAAGCCGTGACGGCACTGCGCCGACTACGACAAAGGGAAAGCAATGGAGTGCTGGGGATATCATCATTCTTAGATCTGCCGATGAAATAGAGAGATTTCAGGTGATCAGGGAGAACGCTTCCAATGCCGCAACTATCGACTTTGAATTCTGGAACAAAGCACCAGGAATGAACTAATGTATATACCGGCAGGGATTACAACATCTGATATCGGTTCTATCAGCGGTACGGGTGCGGACAACCGCATACCGACGTTTACTGATGCCACTAACATACAAGGCGAATCGAACCTGACCTTTGATGGGTCTACGCTCGATGTGAATGGCGCACTTGTTGTTGATGGCTCTAATATTTCATTAGACAGTACATCGACCTTAAA
>CEUX01035448.1_pt1 | contig 12934 bp, 9 predicted proteins | sample 531361 | NCBI WGS metagenome assembly CEUX01 (sample SAMEA2622736, study PRJEB7988) | marine metagenome | isolation source: saline water (ENVO:00002010), including
CGCACTAAATGATTCTGGTCAAAAAATTGATTCCAGTCATTTATAGGAAATTGATTTGATATTATTTTGTCAGCAGACGAAGTATATAAAAATTTATTACCGGTAGCAAAAGGTTCTTTATCGGCATCTTGTTGTAATCCATCATTTCTAGCCATATAAGTATAAGATAAATCTATAGTATTATCTCCTGTTCGTGTTTTATCATCTAACACTCCAGCTGTAGTCATTTGCCATCTATTACCTGATGCTTGGAAAAATCCTTTACCATTATCATAATAATATTTATTAATAGATTTATTAGAAGCCTTAGCTCTACTCTGTGTAAAATCCAATTTAACCTTTCTGTCTTCTTCTTTCTTTACTGGGTCACCATTACTGACATAAGTAATAGGATACCAATAATTATCTTCATCAGATTTGGCAACCAAAAATGTTTTCATTTTATTAAAATCATTAACATCAGAATTAGTGTCACTTATTAGTTTAGCATTCTTTTGTTTAACTTCTAAAACACGAGCAACCTGTCCACTAACAGATAATTTTACAGCAGTTCCGGTCACACTAGTTTCCGTCTCATTAACAAAATAATTTACACCATAATCAGCATCAACTGTTGTTGCTGCTGTAGGGTCTGGGTTTTGTCTAAAAGAAGAAACAGCTTCTAGATATTTAACAATTAATGTAACACCTGTACCACCTGCGGTATTACCAGATTCTAATATAGGAGGACGATATAAATATACATCTTTTGGGCCTTCTTCAAAAATATCATTATCTATACCACTTTTAACTATTTTATTTTCTACACGCATTATATTAACAGGAGTGCCATCATTAACAGTTATTGGATTAATATTAGTAACTTGTTCGCTAGGTTCAGGTAAATTGACCATAGTAGAATTATTATCATAAAAGAATTTGGATAAAAATCCCCTACTGTTTACAGTTCTTATTACCGGAAAATACTCTCCAGCTTTTGTATAAGTATGTGTCATATCTATTGATTTCGCATCTGTTTTTAATCTCTCCCAATGATAAATAGCTTTATCTAAAGAATTATCTTCACCATCTCCCCAGTCAATATAAACCCAAGCAACGTCATCATCATTAAATGTAATTGTCGCGGTTGATTCAGTTCCAACTGTTACTGTACTTGGACTCCAACTTAAAAATACCATATTATCCTCCTGTCACCTTCCACGCAGTTATGTTAGAAGTTCCCACTAAACTAGGACTTCCTCCTCTTATATTATGATAATCAAAGGCAAACATCCTTGCATTATAATTATATGAAGCTCCATTATTCATATCAGGTAAATGTGAAGTTGAGACACGACAACTTTTTGGATTAGTGGCTATATATGCCATTCTAGTATGGAATGTACATTCTTCAATAAATCCACCATACTTAGCAGCAACAGGAGTACCGCCAAAATAAACATTACCAGATGTTGTCATAGCAGTAGTATAATCCGCAGTATCTTCTAATTTATTATTAACATATAATTTAAGATTATTAGATTCTAAATTTTTATTATAAGTAAGAACAACAGATAAAGGCTCATCCGCATCACAAGCATAATATGTAGAACTTGATACTGTAACAGCTCTATTATTAATTTGAGCCATAACTGCTTTTGTATCTTTATTAATATATATTCTTGTTGCTTCTCCACTTGTTCCAGAAACACAAACAGCAGTCATATCCGATGAACCTGTTAGTTTAGGAATTAAGTGTACAGTTGCAGTCATCTCATTTGCAGAAGCAATAGTAACTTGGGCAGAACTACTAATAGTTAAAGAACCATCAAAGTGGCTACCATATCCTTGAAATCCAGTTACCTTCGGAGTATTAGTTCCTAATAAATTAACCCAAGCCGATGTCGTTGCAAAGTCAGTCTTATATTGCACAGTTGCGGTATTACCACTTAAAGGAGCCCAAAAAGCTAATCTATGATATTTATTTGTTATATACCTATCATCTACCCAAATCATTCTATACCAGATATCTTTATCTTTCTCATCCCAAGTAAACACTACATCTGTTGAGGTGTCATTTTCTGAAGCAATATCCATTCTTACATTATCATTTAAGAAATTTTGAACAGGATTAACATCAAAATCCATAATCGTAGGGACTTTGTCTCTAATTCCAAATAATAGTTTAGCTCCATTTGTAGTATGGTCACCAGTTCTGACATTAACGTTATACATAGCAAGATTATTATCATAATCTGGGAAAGACGGTTTTACAATAAAATTAAATATATCTCCCTCCTTAGGTTTAACAGTTCTGCAATAATTTGTTAAATCAAAATAATTATCACCCTGTTCTAACCAATCTCTTCTTACATAACCTAATTCATTAGGGTTTTTAGTGGCATCTTCTGGAACACCGAAACCATAATCAGTACTTAAATCTACTATAGTAGACCCTTGTGATGTATTAAAATCAATGTGATGTCTATTAGCATAAATACCATCATTAAAAAGATATTCGTTCCAAGTAGTTCCTAATGTACTACCTGAATTAGATGTAGGTACGACAGAACCATACGTACGCCCATCTAAAGGAACAGATGTATTACCTGTAGCGTCTAAATTATTAAACCAATGTCCATAAGAAGACCCAGACATATTACAAATTGCTAAATTTAACCAATATTTATAAGGACTAATAAGTATTTGAGAAGCTTCTGTTAATCCAGAAGCACCATAACTCCAATTACCCCGCATATAAGAATCTGTATCTGCTGCATCAGAGTATAATGATTTTGTCAAGAAAATGGTATTACCCTCTCTAAGCTTTGATTGTCTCATTGGACCTCCGGGACCACCGGATTCATTCCAACCTTGAGAACCAGTCCCTGCTGCAAATTTAGCAAAAGAAGCATAACCTCCCTGTCTATTAGAATCTACTTCAGCAACAAACTGAGTATCAAAAGGAACATCAAATATTTCAGGTTTATCTACAATAATTTGTTTACCGTTATCTGAAATTGATATTACACGAGCTGCGTGTAGTGGATTACCTGTCTTTTTCCAATCACCAGCACCTCCACCCCAATTATCCTGAATATACATAGAACCTTTCTGAGTAAATCTATCTACAGAATTTGAATAGTGTCCTAAACGAATATTATCTGCAGCACCTGAGCCTACTGTCAGATTACCCCAGTATGCACCCTGTTTACCACCACTTAATGTATAATTACCTGTACTGAAATAACCACCAGATATAAATGGCAATGGTTTGATATCTCTATCATCCCCTGATACAAAATTATTAAAGAAAAGATAAGACCCACTAACAGCACCACTAGCTTCATATCCAACAGATATATAAGTTGAGGTTTCAGTTTGTGGTTGAGCAAAATAATTAGCACCAGATATAGTGTCATCTAAACTTACTGTATTATTACTTACTTCTATTCCTCTCACGAGCGGTGGAGAAGGAATTAAAATTGGTGAAACGGGTGTATTTTCCATACACATTGTTGTATTAGATGTATTTGTATTCCAGCCATAAAAAGATATACTATCTATATAAACAGATTGTTCCTTATCATCATTCGGTATTGCGTCTACAGCAGTATATCCGTTGTTAATAAAGTTTGATGTATTCGCAGTTTTAACTTCATTAATAGCTCTCATATTATTTTGGAAGAACGTCAGATTCTCCGTCCATAATTTAGCAATTCTGGTGGAACTTTTTACTTTAATTTGTTTAAATTCACCCATATTCCCTCCAGTAAGTCCTTCAAAATAAGCTAAGACTTGATTTTGAGAAGTATTATCAGTATTCATATCTAGTTTAATTCTCAGTTTAAACCAAGTATCAAGAGGAATTTGAGTATGATAGTCACTAGCGACAATATCTGCCCAAGTTCCACTAACACATACCTGTCCATTAGTGCCACCGTTTGAGTATAAATCGTTTTCATCTACTCCTATAACATCAATCATTCCAGTCGAATCGTCATCCGGATTATGTTGAAGGAATGTTATACAAGGCTCAAATTTACTATTCCCAGCTCTCCAAGAAGCAAACTTTTCACCAGCTCTAGGCGGTCGTCTAGTTAATCCAATAGTAAAACTCCTGTCTAACCCAACACCCTTATCATTAGTATAACTACTACCTGTATATTGTGTTGTAGCTTGACCCATTCTTGCAATTTTCATAACTATTTCAATTTCTGGTCCAAATGATAACTTGTCCATACCGGGTTTTGTTACATCCATAACATTAGGTCTTGGTATACCAGCAATGCAAGCTACAGATTGTTGTGCAGCAGGCATACTATAAGGATGTCCGCCAGTACCACTAGGATTAAAACCAAATGGATTTGCAGCCTCAACATATCCGACACCTGTTGTAGTACCACTGTAGTTTTCCCAAAATTGTTTCATATGAAGAACATAACCATCAGTGGAAGTATCATTCTGTTCTAAATTTAGATAAGAATAAGTGATAAATCTTTCACTATCTCCAGCTCCTTCCATCGTTTGGTCTTTAATATCACGCACATCAGGAACAGTAGAAACATAAGAAAACATAGAATTGTCAGTTGTAAGTTTAGCCATATAATTTTCTTCAAAAAGATTAAAAGCATAATTAGATTCACTTCTCATAGGGGCACCTTCCCAAGCACCAGCTGCTAACCAATCAGCTCTAGTACCTTCGTGTGCCGGAATCATTAATCCAGCATAGTCCTTAAGAGGTTCAGGTAAACCTGTACTCTGATAATATCCATTTTCTCTTTTAGTAAGAATTAAAGTGGGATTGGTATCTATTTCAGTACCTGCTACAGAGTTTATTGTATCAACAACAAGGTTAAGACCACCCTGAACGACACGATTATTTACAATTGCCTCACCAATAGCACCTATTGGGTCCCAACTACTATCACTATCTTCCGTTTCGTGTGGCCTTGTAACAAATTCCATATAATCATTATATTTTATCTTCAATACACCAAACCTTAAGTCCATAGACGGTGCGTTTGGAGAAGAAGGCCCTTTTGCAAAATATATACCTTTGCCATCGAAATCCTCTATTTTCCAAGGCTTATTAAAGGTATAATAAGAAGAATAAACAATAGGTGTACCCAAAGTAGAAGTAGCATTAGCTAAATCGCCTTCCGTAAGAGTTAAATTATCCTTTAATTTATATAAATCGAAAAATGGAGCAGTCTGTTTATTTTCTACCTCAACACTATCCACATATAAATACAGATACATCTGTCTAATGTCTTCTACATCACTATATGGTACTTCACCAGCTGATATAATATTTTCTTTAGCTAAATAGTACGTTCTGTTAGGACCGTTGTTTAAACTACCACTACTACTCATCCCAAAAAAGACATCAGGATAATTAGAGTCTATAATAACATCACTTTGAACTGTCTTTTCAACATAAAATAAATTTGGTTCAGTTTGTAAATCTTGCATCTATATCGCCACCTTAGATGTATAAAACGTTTCGTCTAAGTTATCTGAATTAAAGTTAGCGTTCTCTATATTTAAAGATAGCCCTTCACTAATATTCCCCTGAGCAGCAGCAGCGTATTGTGATTCAAAATCTCCTCCCTGTACAGATTCTAAGTAAGAATTATAAGCAGAACTAGTTTCACTTTCAGCAGGGTTATAACCTTTGTCAGCAGCAGCGTAAGTTGCAGCTCCTACAGCCATCAACCCAAGACCAGCTTTAGCAATTGGGAAACCAGCTATTACACCAACTGCTCCTAAAGCAATTAATGCCGGGTTTGCAGTTAAGATACCGGCTAAAAGTGTACCTACTGGCAAAGCAACACCACCAATCGCCATTATAGCTCCAATTACCATCTCTAATGCACCAATCATTTTCATAGTTTCTGCATTACCATCAGCTAATTTGTAAGTCCAATCCATTAAAGCCGTACCAAGCATAATATAAGCAGCAGCTGTGCCACCTACCATTTTACTTAACATAAAGAATTCAAAGGCAGTACCCCTTACAGACTCCGGTAAAAAGTCCATTATACCTGCTATTAATTGTAGAGGGAAAAATAAATAATCTAAAACTCTAGTCAGGTTTACACCTTCTTCTGCTAAAGAGGCAACCCAATCTAATAATTTTTCTAATAATCCATTTAACTTTTCTACAAACCTTGTTGCAATATCTCTTAATAAAAACCCAAACTTAGTTAAAACTTGCCTTCCATCGTCTAATGTAGTGACAAATTTACTTCTAACCATTTGTACTAAATCTAAAAGAGCTTGATGGAAAGCATTAGCACCCATCGTGCCATCTTCTTGAACTTCTCCATATAAGAAAGCAGCCATAATAGCATTTTTAGTAACTATAATCTGATTAGATAAAGATTCCATTTGTTTATCTGCCATTATTGTAGCATCACCAGATGCGTTTGCAATTTCTTCTGTTATTCGAGCATATTCATCAGCATTTTGAATTAAGTGAACAAACGCGGTAGCACCTCTAACATTTAAATCTTCAATTAAAGTAGTTAATAATTCAGTATCGTTCGAAGCTTCACCAAAATGTTCTGAAAAGTTTTTAGCTATTTCAGTTAATTGTAACATATTACCTTCAGCATCTGTGATACTTATACCCATTTCTTGGAATTTACGCGTATTTTCACCTAAACTTTCTGCTAATTCGGCTATACCCTGTCTTAAACCACGACCTGCAATACCAGCCTCTAAAGCACGGTCTGTTAGAATAGCCAAACCTCCAAATAACTGTTCTACTTCTTGATTAGTAGCAGCAAAGAAAGGCATTGCGAATTTAACAGCAGCTGCTAAATCTTGCCATTCGATTAAAGATTTGTTAATTGTAATAGCAAACTGGTCAGCCAACTTACCAGCTTCGCTAAATTCCATACCATAACCTTTGATAACTTGAATTAATAATTTACCAAGAGTCTCTGAATCACCTTGTACAGCCATAGACAGTTTCATAACATCCGCAAGGATTTGTTGAGATTCAGCTGCACTTAAACCCGCAGAAGCAAATTGATACAATGCTGAAGACATATTTTCATATGTTAAAGCGTAGTTTAATCCAGTATTAATAACTTCATTAGATATACTATATAATTCATCGTTACTGACTTGGAAAATAGAATTAGCATTAACGAGTTCGTTCTCATATTCAATTAAAGAACGAGCTACAGATTGAACTTGAAACCCAAGTGTTGTTAATCCCATAACAGATACAGAAACAGAGCTGTTAAACGCGTTCAAAGCGCCTTCTGTTATTTTTCTTATTTTAGCTTCAAATTTATCAAAGTAATCATCTATATTAGGCATACCTTGGTCATCAAGAACTCCTAAAATTCCTTGATATTGTTCTAATGATTTTTTACCTTGAGTACGAGCACCTTGATATATATCAGCATTTATAGCGTTACCAATCTTTTTTAATTTACCATCTAGCAATTTATCCATTGCTTGTAATTCTTTTTGTAAAGCTTGGATATCTTCATTTGCACCAGTTTGATTAGCTTTTCTTGATAATAATTGAGCAGTTAATAATCGTTTTCTTAATTCTTTCTCTTGTTTTTTATTAGTACTTTTGGTTTCTTTTAAACCCATTTGACTAATTTTCTTAGCACCTCGGCCAAAATCCGAAGCCATTTTAGTATAAGCTGATTTGGGCGGAAGTAAAAGTCTTAATCCTACATTACCCATAAAGAGGGTGCCTAGAAACCCTGCCATCGTTATAATAAATCTTTAAATGATTTTTTCTTCTCCTCAACTGTTTTATAATATTTTCGTTTCTTTTGTAGATATCGGGCATACTGGCCTCTAATCTCAGGCTTATTTTTTGCCATATTGCTAATATCCTTTTCGTTATACCCGTCTAAAGAATGAAGTTGTTGATATTCAGTATAAGCTATTAGAATACCTTCTAATTCTCTTCGTGGCGTTTTCTTTATTTCTTCCCAAGATAAACCTAGGTCTTTCATTAATGGGATGTAAAGGAGTACCGGTTCAGGTGCTTCTTTCATCCAGTAGTAAAATTTTCAGTCGCTTCCTGTTGGTAAGACAATATTTCAGATGTTATCTGATATCGTAAAGTTAATGGAATGTCAGACCAATTGTCTGAATTTATAGTTGATTCATCGGGATTTTTATCATTAGCCTTTTCTATCATAGCTAAAATCCTTTCAGTTCCCGTTTCAGTAGCCCAATCCTGCTGTTCTTGTTCCGTAGCAGTTTTAGGTAATGCTTTTAAATTAGGTTCTTCTTTTTCCGTTAATTCACAGTACTGAAAATTAAAATCCTTTCCTCTATACTTCACTGAAGCTTTTTGAACTTCCTCAGTTGATTCTATTAGCTCTTCGATTGTCCATACACTTGCTTTTTCTTCGCTCATTATGTTCACCTCTATTCATTAGATTTCTGTAGCAGCAGTTGCTCCAGTACAAGACACAGCTGTGCCTGATAGTGAAACTATTGGCTGTACATAAGAATAAAATTCAATTGTTTCCTCTTGAGCATTATTAGGGTCAAGAGTTTTCGTATATGCAGTAATACAACAATTACGTATTGTTATAACTTCGGTGTCTCCTTTTATTTTCAAATGGAGTCTATAACCAAAGTTTCTATTTTTTGATGTGGTAAGTCCGTCGTGTATCTTTACATCTCCTCCGGTATCTGCACCACTTGTAGCATAAACACCATTACGTGCAGGTGTATTAAATAATTGGTCAAAACAGTTGTCAGATATTTTTCTAGTTACTGTTACAACATATTCCTTTTTGACTTCTGCTGTTAAACTAGTTTTCTTACCCATAAAAGATAATTCTTCAGTACGGGTACCGGGTGTGAAATCTATACCAGTAACATCAGCAATTCGGGCTCCCGGGTTCATTGCATAGGTTCTCACAGGGATTACTGAATAATCACCACCATCTCCACCACCAACACCAACCGCTGTACCTGAAAGAGTACCACTAACTGCGGTTGCATTTGCAGCTCCACCACTAACTGATATAGTTGGATGTTCAGTCGTCATATAAATGTCACAATCGCTACCTAAGAAATAAGTCATATTATTACACCCCCGTCGATGCAGTTACATCTACAGCGGCTGCCATTATTGGGTCAACTGAACTAGTAAATTCAATTGTCTGTTCTTGTGTGCCATCTGCATTTAAAGTAACTGTACTGTTTGTCATTTGACAATTTGGTATGGATATAACTTCAGCTGGGTCTGAACCACCGTGCAATTTCAAATATAATCTAAAACCAAATGTCGTAGAAGGTTCTTCTAATCCACTATATAATGCAGAAGTTGATTTAACTCCCCATCGTCCTATATTTCCATCTGAATCTCCACCATATATAACATCGAAAGTTACATTCTTTCTTTTGAATGTTAATGAACAAGTTGTTTGTTTATGTACTTCTGCCTTTAATGGAGTTCTATGACCTAGATAATCGATATCTTCATCCATAGCTCCTAGATTTAAATCTATACCAGATATGTCAACTAAGGCATCAGCAGGAAATGCTGCGTTAGTCGCTCTTAAGTCGTTAATACCCAAACCGCCAGTAGGGGTAGCTGCACCTTCAGCGGCCAAATCATAAAGACCGTCCGTATCTGTAATCTTAATGCAAGCGCCCGACACTTCAGTCGTGATAGCGACTTCTACTTCAGAACCAAGGAAATATGCCATTTTTAAGAACCTCTACATTTATTTACAACTCAATTATATTTAAAGGTTTTGTTAACTATAGGCTCATTAGAGCTGTTCTGTAGTCTGTGAACCGTCCTTGCGCTGTCATTAGGGAAGCTTGTCTTTGTAATTGACCGCGTTTAGAAGTAAATACAAATGGCCTTAATTGTACTGGTGAAGTCCAAGCCCAAGGATTTGTACCGGACTTAACTTTTCTTTGCATCCACGGTTTCCAATTTGTATCATTATCGGCTAACTCTTGTAAATCCTTAGTAAGAGCTTTTGATTTATTTATCCATTCAGTAGCCCATTGTCTAAAGGCGTTATTCTCACTATATTGTGATTGAGGGTCAAAGAAATTTTGCCAAGTACCTTGATTGTAATAAGCACCAAAAGCATCATTAACTAATGTTGATAAAACATTAGAAAAATTACCTTCTGACATAATATTAACAGAATAAGTAGGAGCATAAACATTTTCTGTAACTTTACTTCCCGGATTTCTCATCCATAGTAAACGCTCAGCTTCAGTTTCAGTAAAAGACATCATATCATTACCATATTGAATTGCATTTGAAGTATCTAATTTATCTAATACTCTTTTCGTTACAGCTACAGTAGTTGTTCCTAACATATGATTAGCAGCTGCAGTTCCCATATCAGATTCAACATTAGGTATCATTCCTCCAGTAAGATGTATTTCCTCATCCTTTTGTGCTACTTTTATTAAAACAAGGTCACCAGCAGCAGTTGGTATAGTATAAGTATACATTTTTTCATCTTTAGCTTCTCCTTTAAATCTTCTTTGTGCTTCCCCACGCAGTTCTACATCTCCCTTACCTCTGTTAATATCTTCTTCCATTGTACTTACTATAGTCATTAATTCTTGAAATCTTGCTCTATTACCTTTAGTTTTATGTTGTTTCATATCTATTTTTCTAGTAGCTTCTGCCCATCTATATTCCAATGTTTTTTGAGTAACTTCCGTACCAGCTCCCATATTATTAATAAATGCTTCTTTATCAGCAGCACGTGTCATTATTTCCTTTTGTCTGGATTTTATAAAAGTCTCTATCATTTGAGATTCTACTGTCCCTGTTTTAATATCCAATTGTTGTGCTCTTACAGGAGGAAATTTAGTTCTACCTATAATCTTCATTATTTCTTTCTCTTCTGGACTAGAACTTATAAGTCCCTTTGATTGTGCATTGTTTAAATGTGGCGCTAAATATATTAATTGTTCTTCTTTAGACCTTGCAGCAGCACCGTCAGAACTTCTTATTATTTTTTTATGTGTACTTTTACCTATTTTATTATTACCACTTTGTTTTATCCTACGGAGTAAATCATTCACAGCCATACGTGAAAATCTTGGTAAATTCATATCTCTTACATATTTTTGATAAAACCTAGCAAATCTTTTTATTGCTTCATCAGCATCTTCTGTTTCTGCCTCCATCCTTCTTTCGAATTCACTCCTTCTGTAACTCCAAAAATAATGTGCAGCTCTCCAATCGGGGTTTTTTCTATGTGATTTAGGCCAATTTTCTGATGTAGTAGAATCAGGTAATTCACCCCTATCACTTCTACGTTTAGTAATCCAACTGAATATACGTTTTTTCATATACTCTGGGTCTGTATTATTATTTGGAGCAAATTGAGGTTGCCATCTAAAACTATACTTTTCTTTAGGACTTCCACCGACACGCCTATAAAGATATTTAATACTGTTATTAGCTTTTCTATTATATAATGAAGCTAATCCTATTTGGATTAATCTTCTACCTTTTGGAGATGCCATCTATCTATAATTCTTGAATACTACAGAATAAACGCAACTTGCACCATACAACTCTAGTTCTGGGTCGTATCCTATATCAACCCAATTACCTAGTGTTCTTTCTACTATCTCGGTAGTTGCAGCAGCAAAACTCATATCAGTTATACTATTAGCGACGTTTAATAATAAGTAATTCAACAACCTCCTCTGTTTATATACTTCTGCGGGGTCTCCTATAGACATAGAAGACTCTTTGTCTACAATAATATGAAATGTAAATACCAATCCAACTAATTCACCAGTTTTTGTTTGACCACCAAAATCAACCTTCTGCCCCATAAATCTATCAAATTCACCAGAACTAGTTAACTCAACTATGATAGCGGGGTAGGTGGCATCTACAGCCTCAGGGTATTGTCCATAAACTTTAACTCCTGAATGGTTTGTGCGTAGTGTATCTATTATTTTTCTTTCAATAATATTAATGTGGTCGTCTGCCATTACTTCTTCTTCCTTCTAGTTTTTCTTTTAGTACCTTTACGTTTTCTTGCAGCAGCAGCCTTTCTTCCTTTCTCAGGGTGTAACTTGTTATGCTGTGCGGGTGTTACTTTCTTTAAATTAGAACGTTTAGCATTCTTTGCAGTATGCTTACCTTTATTCTTATGATGAACTACTTCGTTTTTACCTGCATTAGCTTTTCTTCTATAATAGTGTGCAGATTTACCACCTTTCCAAGCACCATTCTGTTTTCCAGTACGTGCCATAGGTGACTTCTTATTCCATCGTTTTTTACGATTAGCTGATGTATCTTTAAATTTCTTCTTTTTAGTTGTTGTACGACGTGCCATAAGCTCTCCTCCTACTGTCTCTCTTACCAGATGTTCTCACACAACTTAGTGACATATATTCATCATTATAATCATTAATAGAATGTATACTCCATTCTGATGCTTTGTAAAACTTAACATTTCTCAAGTAATAAGTTTTTCCACTAGTTGCACTTGAAAATATAATTTCAAAATTAGATAATTTTAATGTATCAGTAAAACTTGCACCTGATACAATATTGTTAATACCATATCTAGTGCCATTAATATAAATGTTACCACTAGTAGGAACCGGAAATCGCGGGACATCAATAGTTGCAAAATCAGGATGTGCAGGAACTTCAAAATCAACGTTATCATAAATAAGACTATAATTACTATCTCTCATATAATTATTACCTGAACTAGCATAATATCCAAATCTCCTTATAGTAACTGCGTCGCTACCAGAAGCAGCAATTTGAAATGTAAGTCTATCTGATTCTAACACATTTAAAGCAGTACTACTAGAATAATTCAAATCACCTTCTGAAATTACTGTTATAGTTTCTCCATCAGAAGTAGGTGCTGCACCTACACCAAAATCATTTAACCATCCAGTCGCCCCACTAGTAGGTACTTGTAAGACCGTGCTTTCG
>CEUX01103065.1_pt1 | contig 12933 bp, 7 predicted proteins | sample 531361 | NCBI WGS metagenome assembly CEUX01 (sample SAMEA2622736, study PRJEB7988) | marine metagenome | isolation source: saline water (ENVO:00002010), including
TCTCCATTGCCACTAGGAGTAAATGAAAGATAAGAAGAACTACCAGAGTAAAATCTAGCTGATTGAGTAGCTTGACCATTATAGAAACCACTATCAGTTTTTGCTAACCATGCTTCTGAACTAAACATCTAATTACCCAAAGTTAAGTTGTGCTGCACCAAGCAGAATTGAATTGTCGGCTTTTATTACATAAGGAACTACATCATAATCGTTATTGGCAGAAGATAATGTAAGACCAGCTGCTTCAGCAGTTTCATAATCTCCATGTAAACTTACTGTTCCAGCCGAACTTGAACTTGGTTGTATGAAAATTATAAACCCAGTCTGCCCTACTTGTGAAGCCTCTGTAGTTGCAGCTGCTAAAGTATTACTGCCAGATGCCAGGGTTATGATAAAGTTTTGATAGGTATCATAATCAAGTACGCCAGAGGTTGCCGATAGAGCTGCCGTATATGTGCTTGGCAATTGTGCTTTAGTAAATGTATTTTGAGCATTAGTAGCTACAATATTAGCACCAGCTAATGTCGTTGACCCTATTCCCCCATTTCCCAAGGGAAGAGTTCCAGTTACTTCAGCAGTTAAATCAACACCAGCATCTTTAATTGTTACAGCTCCACTTGATACTGCAAAATTGTCTGATGAAAAACTAGCTGCACCTTTTACTGATGTACTTGCATCTGCCAGGTTTAATGTCACTCCACCAGATGTACCGCCGCCAGACAAGTTTGTTCCAGCAGTAACACCAGTTATATCTCCAGAGCCATCTGCACCAGATTGAACAAATTGTACGCCCACTCCATCAGTATTAGAAAATGAACCATTTGATACGACATGAGTTACAGCAACTTTAGTATATCCGCTTGCATCAGTAACAGCACCACTTACTTTAAATGTAGCATAAGTTGCTGGAGTACCTTCTTTTGTTACAGTTACAAAACCACGACTAGCAGCATTACTTACATCATCCCATGATTGGACAAAACCAGAAATATCAGCCCCAGCATCGTCTGCATCATCTACATATAAAACAGAAACACTTGATACAGTTCCATTGTTAAAGGCAATCTTACCAGATCCTGGATCTGCATCTGATGTTGAGTTACTCCAGGTCATTGCTAAACCAGATACACCAGCTGCTCCAGTTGAACCAGTTGAACCAGTATCGCCTTTATCACCAGTTCTGGTAAAATGTACTGACAGCTCATCTGCTGCACTAAAAGTATTATTTGAAGCCAGATGGGTCACAGCTAATTTGTTATAACCGCTTGCATCTGTAGCAGCTCCAGTTATAGAAAACCTGGCATAAGTAGATGAATCATTTATATCTACTATATGTAAAAAGCCTTTTACACTAGAGGTACTATCATCCCAGGCTATCGTATCAGCTTGTGTTGTTACGCCATTTTGATCTGCATCATCTATATAAATCGCAGTAACGCTAGCATAAGTTCCATTATTAAAAGCTATCTCTCCAGCACCTGGGTCAGTATCAGAAGTTCCAGCATCGAATTTATAATAATAACCTGGAATAGCTCCATCTTCACCACTAGCTACAAATGATAGAAACACTTTGTCATCATTTGCAAATGTTCCAGCACCATCAATATATGTTAAAACTAATTTAGAATAACCAGAAGCATCGGTAACGGCTCCAGACACTTTCCAAACTGCCCAGGTGTCCAGGGTGTTTGATTTGGACATTCTAATTCTGCCTCGGTTTGTGGCATTACCAGTAACATCATCAAAGCTTTGCACCCATGCAGAAACATCTGTTCCATTTATCTCTGCATCATCTACATAAGCAGCTGTAGCTGATGCTAAAGTAGCATTATTAAATCTTATATAACCAGAACCAGGGTCAGCATCTGTCGTTGTTGTAGAATATTTAAATTGAGCAGAATCTCCACCAGCTGGAAGAAAATCAGCAACAACTGTTAAATCTCCAGAGCTATCAAACCCTAATGTTTTAGACGCTCTATCTGATGCACCATCAGTAAATTCTGAAGATGTAATAGAGTTTGTTTTTGAAACTTTAAATGCTCGATCTGCTTCTTCCTGGAGAGCTTGAGTAATAAATGTTAATCTGTCCAGGGCATCTTCATGTGAGGTACTTGGAAAAGTATCATTTTCAATATAATCAGTTCCCTGGGTAAGAGCTATATTTCTTCTAATTAATACTGTTTCACCACTAGCTGGTCTATAATCAGATGTTGAATAATGAGCATCTGAACTTGTGCCAGTATTAAATTTAAATAAAACATTACCGCCGCTATCTGTTCCAGCGTTTGTTACAACATAATGAGTATCAAGAGTTTTTGTAGTTTCAGTTCCAGTTGATGATCTAATAATTACTTCAAGATCGGCATTTGCAAATATCTTAAACCCATAAGCAAAACTATGGGTGCTGCCATCCCCAGAATATGAATTTTTGTTGGTGGTGCTGCTTACTGTCATTACCTAGCTCCTTGTATATATGGCTTTGATCTTTCATTATAGGCTTGCTGAAGATCACTATTTTCTGGCATAGCAATCATCATTAAAAATGCTTGTTCATAAAAACGATCTTCAATATTAGAAATTTGCAATCTTTTTTCTTTCCTATTTGCACTTTGATAAGTATGTGTCTTCATATGTTCCTCGAGGTATCTCTGAAAAGGTAATGCTTTAGTTCCAGGTAAAACCGATAATTTTATTGCATCTGGATTTTTGGGATCTTTTGCATAAAAATTTAATTGCCCTTTTCTTGCATTGCTTAATGCAATACCTTTCATTGAATCTTTTTCTTCAGATAATGGCATACCTATTCTTACTAATTCTTTGTGCCAGTTTTTTAATTCGTCTGAAGTTGATACAGTAAATGGTGTTAATAAATTCCAATAAGCTTTTACTGGGTTGACACTTGATGAAACACCAACTGTCATTTTGTCACCTAATACTGTGTACCTAAACTGAAAATCATCCATTTTCTTTTCCCACCAAGGGTTGTTTTTCATTTGATCTTTAAACATAAAAACAGTTTCATTCCATGCTGATTTTAAAGCACTTTGTTCTTTAATAGTTCCAACCAATTCATAGGGTATCTGATCCATTGGTTTGCTTGTTAATAAAGATTCTTTATAAAGTTTATTTACATCCGCTTCTGTGTAATAGGTTAGCTCTTTTGAAGACCTATAAAGTTGTGGATCTTTGGATTTTTTATACCCTCGAACAGCCTGGGCAAATGGAACTGGAAAAATACCCACAAGATTAGATGCTGGTTGTTTTAACCAAATTGTAGGGTCATCATATTCCATTGAATAAAAGAAACCGCTCATACCTTGTAAAAAAGGAATGTTTTTAAAATAATTTACAGTTGCTGCTGTACAAGCTGTAACTAAATCTTCACGATCTGCCTCATTAACTACTCTACGCCTTCTTTCTGCACAATCTGCTGCAATACCAATAAAAGCCGATACTGGTTCTAAACCAGCATAACTAAAATATTGAAGCTCGCCATTTGGGTTGCCATATTTGTCATACATTGGCAAAGGTGTGCCGTCAGCATCTACTGGAAAATTCTCACCTCTATAAATAAGAGAATAAGGCTGCCAATTTTTAGGCAACATTGCCCTAATCTTTGGATCTTTTGGCATTGCCCCAGTTAATCTGCCTTCATCTGCATACTGATACATTAACATCATTGTCATTGATCCAACTGACATTCTAGCTAAAGCTTGTTGTTGAACTTGTCCGCCATTCTTGCCAGCAAGATCTTCTCTTAACTTTTTTGAAAATAATACAGTTAATGGATGACCCTCGCCAACCATCCTAATAGAGTTTGTTGGTGCTTTTGCAAAAGGCAAAATTAATTTTCCTATAAAACTCCTTTGCATAAATTTACTTAAATCACCAGCAAAGCCAGTAAGGTCTTCTGTTAATAACATTCTGTTTCCAGCAAGTTCAATTTCACCTTTAACGGCATCTGGGTCTATTAAAATCATGTTGGCGTTATCTAATGCTTCCTTTTCTGATCCGCCTTTAGATATTGTGGCTCTATACGCTTTGTGAGCCTCTTCATACAAAGCTCCTCTTTGTATTATTACTCTCCAAAAATCATCTGTTGATTGAAGAGCTGCCCCTGGAAAACGAATAACTCTTCCAAGAAAATCAATGGCTTTTCCTAAACTACCATTAACACCTAAAGTTTCTGCATCTATTGCATTATAGTTTTCTAGCTTGGTTGTTCTTGAAGCTGGAATTTCTGTTGTTAAAGTTTTCCAGCCAGTTATCCAGGCATCTTTAAAACCAGTCATCATGCCCCAGTTTCTTGCTACAATGTCACCTAGAAACAACCCATCCTGGTTAATTTCTTTGCCCAATATTTTTTGACCAGATCTTATTGCTGTCATTGTTGTTGCACCAGCAAGATCAATAACCTGGTTATAAACAGTAAATAATGGTGTAGCTAAACCATTTTTTAAAATTGTTTTTGTGCCAGCTAAAAGACCATTAATATAAACTTCATGGAAAACTCTTTTAAATTTACTGCCCCAGGCATTTAAAGTTGTTTCTGCGGCTTTTGTTTTGCCACCATTTTTTAAGGCTTTGTCATAAGCTTTTACTAAATTTAAAGCGTGTTTAGACCCACCACTTTCATTTAATATTTCTTGTATAACATCCCCTTTTACTTGAGGACTTCTTAAACCAGCTGGTATGTTAAAAGCTTGCAAGGCTCTTGCTATTTCTGTCGTTGCTCCTTTAGCTCTCATTTGCAACCCAGCATGAATAGCCATTAATCTTCTAAACTTTAAAAGATTTTCATTGCTATCTGCTCCACCAATTATTTCATCAGAAAGTTTTGCTAATTTATCAGCAGAGGCATTTAATAAAAGCCTTAATGCTGTCATTTGAGAAGCATTAAGAGTTGTTCCTACTTTTTTCTTTAAAATCTCTTTTGTAAATGCAGTTTCATTTGCAAGTAATTCTGTGGCTTCATCTAATGTCTGCTTGTTAGATACAACGCCTCTTTTAAATTGAGTAGTACCTTTAGCGACTATTTCGCTGGTAATGTTTAAAACTTCGTTTATAGAATCGCCAGTATCTAACCTATCAAAATTAAAATCTATTCCTTGATCTGTTTTAATAATGCCTTTTGTTTTTGTTTCTAAAAACTCTTCAGCTTCTGCTTCTGAAACTAAACCTTTTTTTTGCCCAAGTTCTGCTGCTTTAGCAGTATCAGCAATTTCTGTTGCTACACCAAATTCATCATCAGCAATTTGTGTTAGATCTTCTGTAGGCGTTTCTAATATCTGTTTATAGCTTTGAGCTTTGTTGCCTTGTTCTGCAAATCTTTCACCGCCTTCTATTGACAACATATCTGGCACTAATTTCTTTTGTGTTTGGGTCGCAGTTTGATTATCTGGCAACAATTTGGTTTCTATTTCTAAAGGTACTTTACTTCCTTCAGTTACACTTTTAGATTGTCCTTTTGCAAAGCCTTTAAAAAAAGCTGATCCCAGACCAGCCAATTGCAAATACTCTTCGCTATTAGGTTGCTTACTAGCTGGTTCCAATACTCCCCCTTTACGAGAAGCATCTAATGCTTGTTCATTAGGTAATACCATAATTTTTCCATAAAAAAAGGGTGCTGCAATGCACCCTAACTATATCTTGTTAATACCAAATTTTAGGTCATTTGACCATTTTTTTTTCTTCTTTTGGCTTGGTGTAAGAACCAGTAATATAAAGATCTTTAAAAGACTGACCAGATTTTTCTGCCATTATCTGTCTGTTAAGATCCTGGATTATTGGTGCTTCCGCTCCCAACTTCTTGATCATTTTTTCCCTTAATTGTTCCAATTTCGTCATAACTTGTACCTCCATCTATCCAGCTTGTATCTGGGTTAGATCTGTTAACGAATACTTTAGTATCATAAAATACCACATCTGCAAAAGTAACGCCATCTATTTTTCTCATTTCGTTCATTGCCTCTAGATAAATCTCAACTTTTTTAGCCATTATATTAGCTAAATCAGCTGAACTTGCTGTGCCATCAAACTCTGGAATATATTGAAAACGAATACCAGTAAGCGTAGCTGTTTCTTGATTACCGCCAGCTTGAATTGTCGCTCTATCACTTTGCCTGGCATCAGTTACAAAGGTAAACCCATCAATTTTATACTTTTTAAGTATTTCAGTTATTGCTATCAAATGTTCTTTAGACTTTGCTGTTTTGAAGTAAACCTCACCACCTGGTCTAGCATTTGGTGTGTCAGCATTAACAACTTTAGATATAAAAACTGAATCCTGGTTATATTTTTTACCAGCTTTGACAAGATCTGATGTTAATGGAGCTGGGTCAAAATCTGTTTGTGTTGTTACCTCAAGATTTAATGACCTTTCATTTTTTCCTTTAAATCTACCAATAGTATTATTTGCCTGGAAACCAATAACTTTATTATCATTTTTTACCGATACAGTAACCTCTTCAGCTAATTGTGCTTGTTGTATATTAGTTGGAATTAAATTAGGTCTTTCCATGGCAACACCAGCTACAATTCTTTCTGGAGATCCTTCAAGAGTTTTAAGTTCTGTTTGTGCTGCTTGTATTTCTTCATTTGTGCTATTTTTTGAATTAATAATAGATCTTAATTCTTTTACTCTAGCAAAATTTGGTGATCCACCATAGACACTTTCAAAATCCAAAGATCCACCTTCACCAGCTTTTGTTGTCCAGTTATTTTTTGCCCATTTTTCTTTTTCTAAAAACCATACAATAGCTTGAAGGTCATCAGCTCCCATTTCACCAATTTTTGGATTTACCGATTTAACGCCACCATCGGCATTTAAAAGCTTTACAGCATCATTAAATACTTCTTGTCCAAAACCAAATTCAGATCCTATAACTGGTTTTTCTAAAGTTGTTTTTGATAAATGATGTCCAGCTACTTCTTTTTCAGCTACTGGAGGTATTCTTGGGTAACCAGCCGCATCTCTTAAATATCTAGCCGCCCATACATCAATTGTTGCTTCATTACCAAACCCTATAAGATTACCAGTAAAGTTAATAGTTTTTGGTGACTTTCCAGGTTTAATTTGTCTAAACATATCTAATAAGGCAAGAGTTGCCGCTGGACTATTAGTTTTAAATAACTTGCCAGAGGCTTTAGTAATAAGCTCAAAAGGATTATTTTTATCTTTGTGCAAAGGCACAAGAACCGCTGGACTTACAGATTTTCCTTCATCAAGTCTTTTCTGAAACAAAGCAATTTCTTTGTCATATTTACCTTTTGTAAAATTTCTAAAAACCTCTAAAGCAGATTCATAATTTTGTTGTACATTTGTTTGAGCAGAAGTAGCTCCTAAAATATCAGCGAAAACATCAGCCATGCCGCCAAACTCTAATCTCAACCTAGATCTCATTGTTCTGTACCAGTTTGCCTGGTTGATAATATCTATAGCAGCCTGGTCACCATTTTTTGCCCTTTTAACAACATTGGACACATCTAGAACCATTCTATTAACTAGGTTAGCTTTATGTTTTTTTAAGGCTATTTTAGCTGCTTCGCCTTTAAGTTTTTTTCCTGGGGGATTATGAAAATTATATAGTGGCTTTTCCCATTTAATTTCTATATTTCCCATTTTATCAATTTTAAAAGAAGGAGCGGAACCTTCTGGATTAATTTTTATTGGAAGCCAGCCATCCTTTTCTGGATAAAGATTTTTTAATCTTAAAGCTTCATTTTTTATTTGGTTAAACCCAATATCAAAATTTTTGTTTTGTTTAGAAGCTTTAGCTTTATATTCATTTATTGATTTTTTAATAGCTTGGTTTTCGGCTTTGCTTAAAGATTTAATTATAGTTGCTAAAGGATTGGCTTCAGCATCATCGCTAAAAGTTATGCCGCCACCAGCTGCTGCTACTGGGGCAAGTTGTTGCCAGGGAACCATTTTAGCTCCTTTTAGTATGCCTTTAATAAGAAGCTCTACTGATGCACCAATTACACCGCCTTCAAGCATATTTTTTAAACGCTGTGTAGTTTCTCCATCGGTGTCATGTTTTTCTATTAAATTAATTGCATTTTTTGCCCAAGGTTCAAACTCATCTTTATTAACTTCAAAATACGCCATTAAGCTAGTTGCAAGAGTTGGATCTTCTGGGTTCATTGATAAATAATCAGCAATACCACCCCAGGCTATACCTCTTAACATTGAACTTGGATGTTGTGTCATTCCAACAATTTTTGCAGCTGGAATAGCTGTTATTCCAAATTTAGCTATCTCTTCCATAATTGTGCCATAAATCGGACTGTCATATGGCTGGTTAGCAAATTCATTTAAAGATTTTTCAATAGGAGCTGGAACTAAAGAATTAACCAAATCAATATAAGCTTTAACACCTTTTTTTTGAAACTCACTTCCCATAAATGGGTTTTCAACTTCATCAAACCCTAACATCTTGTATATAGGATTTACAACATATTCGGTCATTGCATCTACTGGCAAACCTAAAAGATCTGCAATACCCATCATGGTGTTTTCCGCACCTTTGTCAGCACCTTTTAAAACTGCTCTTGCTGTATCAATTCCAACTGAACCAGTTGCATCTGCTGTTGCTGAAGCTATGTTTGATATCTTTTCAGATAATGGTTCTTCTTTGTTAAATTGTGGATCAAAGTCATCTACTTCTGGAATGTAACTTTCTCTTTTTAAAGCACCAAGAAAATACTGATCATTAGCTTCATCTTCGCTAACAATATTACCTTCGCCTTTAAAAGTTGTGCTGTCTTCGCCTTCTACCTGGTTTGGATAGATAGTAACTTTTAACATACCATCATTAGCTTTGTAGTTATCTTCAAGGCTGGTATCTAAATTTTTTTCGTTTACTACTGGTTCCATAAGTCACTTCCTGGTATGCCATTAAAAATTGTAAATTGTTCTGCATAACTTTTTTCCGCAACATTGTCACGACTAGCAACTAAAGATTTCATTAAAAAGTTTTGTATATTTCTTAAAGTATATTTTTTTTTGTAACCTTTTACTGCTTCAAATTTAGAGCTGTAAATTTTTCTAAATGAATTAACAAGACCATCAAATGAAACTTTAAACAACTCCGCAATTTCATCTTTTCTTTCTTGTAATAATCTTTTTCCTTCGGCTTCAATCATTGCATAAGTTGCCGTTGGATTTTGTGATCTCCAGTTATCAAAAGCAATTATTGTGTTAATTCTCATGGCATTAAATCTTTGAGCTAAATTAGTGTCATTAGCTGTAAATTTATCTGCATAAAAACTTCTATTAATCTCATCATTAACTTTTTTATCTGCATCGTTTCTTTCTTTTTCTAACTCATTTATAAAATGTTTAAAATCTGATAAACTCAATAATTCAACTTTGTCTGTAATTGCTGTTAAAGTTAATTGATTTTTTTGTGCAAGAAGCGTTAATTGTTTCCAGGCATCCATGTCTGTTGTTCTTGCCTTGTCTTCTTCAGATGGATTTAGTAATTTTTCAATAGCTGTTCTTTGTGAAGGTTTGGCAAAAAATCCTCTTGATTGTAAAAGGGCAAATTTTTCTTTTGCTTCTTTAACTTTATTTTCATCGTTTAAATCTACATTAACAATAGACTTATAAATGCCCTCGTTTTCTTTATTATTATTTTTTTCTGTTATTTCATTTCTAGCTTTTAAATCATCATAAAATGCTTTTTCTTCTGTTCTTACTTTTTTAAGAAAATCTGTTCTTTGCTCGCCATCCATTTTCTCCCAAACTTTTGCAAGAATAGGATCTACTGTTTTAATTTTTTCAACATCCCCAGTAAAAAGCGTTTCACTTACCATCATTGGACTGTATTTTTGACTGCCAATAATAGAGTTAGTAATGCTAAAACCAATGTTGTTTAAAGAGTTTTCTGTCTGTGCTTTAATTTCTTTTGCACTTAAAATATTATTGTTTGAAAGATAGTTATATTTGCCGTCAAATGTTGCTTGCACTAATGGAGCATACTTTTTCGCTCCTGGAAATATTTTAAAATTATTTTCAAAACCTTTTAGTCTTTGATCTTTATTAAGGTTTATGTTTCCAGCAATCTTATCGTTCTTATTAACTTCATTAAGGTGGTTAGTTTTATTTAAGGCTACAATGTATTTGTTATTTTCTTTTTTCCAGTTTAATAAACCCTGGGTAATCAGATTATTGGCTTTTGTATTAAAACCAGATCTTGCCAAATTACTGCTTAAAAAAGGATTGCCACCAGCATTTGTAAATTTTCCAGAAATGTATTTTTTATAAACTTTTTGCATTTCCGATTTTACTTTTTTTTCAGCTTCTACTGGATTGTGACTGTTTTTGTACTTTTCCTTAATGCCTTCAATTTCAGCTGTAAAATACGGCATTGTTTCATTAATCTCTGAAGTAGCCTGGATTTTGTATTTTTCATAACCTAGATTAAATACTTGATCTCCTACTGATTCCAAGGATTTGCCTGGAGCCGCTGCTGCTGCCAAACTCATACTGGCATTAAGCAAAGCACCGCCGCCAGCTGTTTTAGTTCTCTGCAATTTTGATGTATAAGTTGGAACTTTCATTATTATACACTCGCCATACTTGTTGCAAATTTACCGAAAGCTGCCATGCGAATTGCTTTTGCTTGTGCTTTGGCTTCATACCTGGCTAACACGCCTTGTAATCTTATATTTTCAGCTTGATCTCTTAAATCACCAGCTTCTGCCCTGGCGTTATATTCAAGCGTTGCAATATCATCATCCATTTCTTCTGCTGATTTCATGGCAACTTCTAATGCAGATCCAGTTCCAACCATCATGCCGCCTTTGGCATATTCAGTTGTTTGCTCTCCTAAAAGACCATCATAAGCTAATCTAAATTTAACGGCATCTTGTTCCGCTCTAAATTCTCTTAATTTTGCTTTTTGTGCCGTTACAGCTGCATTTCTATCAGCTACTTGCTGATTATATCTTCCAGCTCGACTTACTGCCCTCGCTGAACTCATAGAACCCATGAAGGATAAACCAGCTCCAGCTACCATTAATTGCCACATCTAAATCACCTTTGCCCATCTAATAAAGTTTCGCCCATCTCGGCAATATTTATTCATAATTCCCTCTTCTTTCATGTTTAGAAATTTCATCCATCGTTTTAAATCGTTTTCACTTTCCAAGGTCATGGCTTGAACACGATGTAAATTAAAATCTTTCATAATAGAATTTAAATATCTTTTAACAGCTTTTACTGCTTCTATAGGACTGGAGAGTAAATTATTAGACCCTAAAAACCATGCTTCTCCCACACCTTCCCATATAAGGTATATGCCACCAGCTGCTACCAAATCTCTATTTTCTGTGACGCAAGTAAAACTCATATCTGGTACAACCATATCTTCTACAAACTGACTAACTTCTATGTTTGGTCTTAAACTTTCATTATTTGAATTTTCCAGCAGCTCATAAGCATGGGAACTTTCAAAAGGTATAATCATTTTTCAAATACATCTAATGTTGGAAAGATAGCAAGAATTGTCATTGGCAGCGGCAATTCCTGGACAATTGATATTGTTGCATCTTCATCATAACCACCATTAAATTCTACTTTTTTATCACCGCTGAAAAGACTTAAAGCTGAATCCATGCCATCTGCACTAGATCTAAAAGGAACAGTATCTAAATTCGTTGAACTTGTGCCAACCTTTAGACCAACAGTTCGATAAAGCCTTACAGTTACTTCATTTATTCTTTTATTTTTACCCTGGGATGTACCTTGTACTGCCCCAGCATCAATTCTTAATGTTTCTACTTTGCTGCTATACTGCAAGCCTATATGAGCTTTGGTAACAGAACGATCTAATGTAACAGCTCCAGATGATACTGTTTTGTCAGCATGAGCTGCTCCATCAGCTAATATTGAAACACTTTGTCCTTCTAAATGAGATAGACCAGAAATAGATGTTGCCGCTGATCCGCTATAGCTTAAACCACTATCAACAAAAAAAGCATCCTTAACATCATTACCAAAATCAAAATTAGATAAATATTCTATGTATCTTTTAGTTGAACCATTAATTGTTCTTTTAACAATAAGCCAAACTTGATCCTCATCAAGATCACCTGGTATTGTTGCAACACTTTCTACAACAGCTTGACCTTCATCTGTTGTTGTCAGCCTTGTTGTATCAGAGCTAACACACTTTAAAAAACCAGAACTTTTGTGATTAGTTTCTGTTATCGTTACAACAGCTGCGGATGGATTAGCTACAGTAAAATCTGCATGAGCATTAATAGCGGTATAAATATTATCTGCGGTTGTGTCGTTGTCTGTATTTGGTCTAAAGCCTAAAGAACTTGATGGACTGCTTGAACCAGCCGTTTCACTTGTAAATGTAACAGTTGTTCCATCAGACTTTGTAAATGTTAATGTTGTACCAGCTGCTATATTTGCATAATCAGAAACTGTTACAGTACATTCGCCAAAACGACCCCCTAATATGTGTCTATGCCAGGCAACAACTTGCTCTTCTCTTCTAAATGTCATGCAAGCCAAAGTTCCATCAGCTCTTACAGTCCATGCCACGCTATCTGGCTCTTGCTGATATGCCATTTCTTCTAAACCACTATCTGTAATATGCTCCGCCAGAATAGTCATGTCTGGTGCTACATAAGAATTGGATTCATTAGAAAAGGTTAGTTCCCTTAATTTTCTTTTTGCCCTTTGAATAAATAAAGTTGAATTTCCTACTAATAATGGCTGAACGCTAGAAGATCCAAAAGTTGTCTGCTGTTTAATCTGGGTATTTGTAGGTGTTAATGGCTCATCAAAACCAGAAGCTCTTACAACAAATTCACCGCCGCTTGTTCCTACAACCAGCTGCGAACCACTTACCAGATATTTAATAACATTAACTTCATTTGATCCAATAGTATATTGCAAACCATCATCAGCAT
>CEUX01104714.1_pt1 | contig 12914 bp, 20 predicted proteins | sample 531361 | NCBI WGS metagenome assembly CEUX01 (sample SAMEA2622736, study PRJEB7988) | marine metagenome | isolation source: saline water (ENVO:00002010), including
TAAGTAACCTGTTAATACAATAGAGTGAAGGTAACTGTTATAATCAGGTTTCAAATTGTGTGAAATTCACGATACCTTTACTCTTAAACTTTCTGGTATTGTAACGAAACATCGTTTACAATGTAAATTATAATAGCGTTCGAGTATTATATACCAGACTAATTTGGAGGAATAATGGGTAAAATGAAAGAACATTACATAGAGTATGAAGAATCTTTACAAGACTATTTAATAATGGAACATGAAGATGAATGTCTTCGTGAAGGTTCTATAGTTTTTCAAATGAGTCCAAAAGAAGCAGATGCTTATAATCTTTATATGGAGGGAAAGTTATGTGGAGAACAAACAAATACTGTCCATTTAAATACAGGTATCAACTCGAAGAATGGGCAATTAACAAATATCCAATTGAGAAAACGAAATTCAAGAGGATGAGTAAAAAACAGTTGTATGCAATATGGTATAATAGTTGAAGAATCCTGATATTATTATACCTATTCATACAATAGAAAGGTAGGTATGGATTTGGAGGAAAATGTTATTAAATCAGATACATTTCAATATTTATTAAATGCTACTAAAGAGTTATTACAAAATAATGATTTTAACATAGAGGAAAATAGAGAAGCTTTAGAAAAGATAGACAGATGCATTAAAAAAGACAAATTCATGAATCATAAAAGATTAATATTCTAAGTAATTGCCGAATATTTACGGAGGAGAGGTGAACCAAATAAGGTTTGCCGACCAATGGGATACCCCCAGTATACCCAGGAGGATAGTTTATGGCAATTCGCTATCCTCCACTTATTATATAAAGAAAAGAGGATAGGGCGTTGGTTGATAACCGCATGGAGGTATTACTATAGGTGAGAGTATTACTATCTTAATCTAATCAATTAAGCAGCGAAGGGTCGAGGTAATATATCATACGTATGTGTATTTTCTTTATAAAAGTTGTCTGGCATATGCAGGATCAGTTTAAATGCATCTCGAGAGCACTGACGAAATATGCCAACCATTATAAACCGAGGGAAGGAGGGAGAGGTCGCAGACAATCTTTGATTTAAGGTGAACCTCGAGGAAAAAGTGTAGGTTTATATAATATTTATAAGAATTAGAGATAATACACCCTGATTCACGTTGGATAGCGCCCATCCAGGGGGATGAAATTTCCATTCTAAAATGTGAGGTGATTTAAATATCTTAATACATACCAAAGTAGCTAATGACGATTAGCGTAATAGCCACAATTGCGGAATAAAAGGTATTATCTCTAATAAATTTCATTAACAATGGAGGAAGTATGAAAATAGATAGCGTGAAGTTATTAGCATGGTCATTTATTATATTAATGGCTTATCTATTGTGGAGTGCGATAATAGACATATTAAGAGGGTTTTAATTATGTTTAATATCGGAGATGAAGTGTTTTACTCTAAAGGAAGAGGAACAAGTAAAGAGTCCTTTATGAGTAGAGTAATCAAAATAAATAAAAAAACTATTTCTGTTCAATGCTTATCAGCACCATGGATTGTACATCGATTAGATCCTAATGAAACAGAAATAACTGTTGCAGTTAAGTAAACTAAAATAAAAGGTAAAGGAGGGCATTATGCCAAGAACACCTAACGGAGTAAACGTAGAAGTTTCATCTTACACAAGAGGTGGAACATTTGAATCTGGTACATTTCATAAATTAGCAGATGTATACAGAGAATACAACGTAGATCAAGGCGAAGCAATCACTGAAGTTACAGGCGATGATGGAGAAGAAAGAAGAGCTGTAGCATCAATGGTACTTCAAGAAGGAGATACTGTTGTAATTATGAAGGCTAAAAATAAATCAGGAATATAATTTATTTGAGGTCGGCATATTAACATTAATGAGAGAGTTAAGGTATGGTAATCCTACTAACACAACTAGCGGACCCTAACTCTTTCATTACAACCCTGGAGGAAAAATGGTAGAAATATTACAAGAGTGGATAGAAAACTCCACAATCCCAACCAACCAACCCCCAATACCACTTGAATCTCAATCTAGACTACTTGAAAAGAAATATATTTTTAAAAAGTTCACAATTGAGACCACTAGATACTGTCCAGAAGAAGACAAAGATGTGACTAACTTAACAGAAGAGGTCTTAGTATGTTTTAAAGACATTGTAGTTAAATACAGGCCACACCTACATATGGGAGACTATTGGCTTCACGTTCAAATGGTAAACGGAACACCTAAATTCAAATTCTATCATCAACTTAAATATGAATACTTTAATTCCACTGAAGATAAAAGAAGAACAATGGTGCTAGCTGAACACCCTCATTTAAGTAATGGAGTACCGTGTTTAGGCTCTCATCAAGGAGATATTACTACAGCATTTGCTGAATTTAATTTTGTAAGATTCTTCTCACAAATGAAACTTTATCTTCAAAGTTATTATGGAAGGAGTACATATACAAGAGGTACTGAATATAAAAAAAGAAAACTTACTTATGCATTACATAGTTTTCAGGAAATTACTGATATGTTTGGTCCAGAATATGAAGATCCACAACAAATGGATCAATCAGGACTTGCAGTTGACCCAGATAGATGGAATTTCCCTAAACAAATGCCTGCATGGGGATCATTAGAAGTACAAGGTCAAGAATATAGAACATTATTAGGTGCATTTAGATGTTATAGTGCAAGAAATAATCTCTATAAAGACTGTCCATTTCCTTACTTTGATGAAAATGGTTCATATGGTGGATCATTTGAATACTGGCAAGGAGATGAATCATATTCACCCTATAGTAAAGTTATGGGATATGTAGCAGTATGCCATATTATAGGAGAAATGGACCTTCTTACCTCAGTAGAGTTTGTTAGAGTATTCTTATTAAAACTGTACTTAGAGTTCAATGGTGATATAAATGAAGAAGTAATGGTTGAATTAAGGAAAATGTCACAAAAGTTAAATGATACAAGGTATCGGAATAAATGGTCGATAAATCCAAGATATGAAGTAGTTCTAGACAATCAAAGAACAGAAGATTCTAGGAATTTAAGGAAAGAATTACAAGAATCATTAGGTAACTCTAATTCTGCATTATTTATGGATAAATTAAAATATGCAGGAAACAAATTAGGTAATTTTATAATACTATTAAGAAAAAAAGCTCCACACAAAGCAACCATGCAAGGTTATATAAATGGAGGTAAACCAAAAGAAATAGATTATTTAAATTATCGACAACGTTATAGAGCACTAGAACAATTCGTATATAAGAATGCCTTAAGAAAACTAGAAAAAGACAAAAGGAGGTTCATAAATGAGCTTAACAAGTCAGACATTATTCATATCGGAGACGATGTGGAACAAGGTTCGTTATTTTCTGGCGACCTTTAAAGGAAGAGAATGGTCAGGTCCTGCTTGGTATTCTCATGAGAAAGATGAAAATGGATTTCCAACTAATATTAAATTAGAATATTGGCATCCTTTACATCTAGGAAATGCAAGTTCAACTGATTGGGACGGAGAAGAATTGATTAAAATATATAAACCTTTACGGAAGGAATTTCCTGAAATAGGGAAATCTTGGGTACAAGGTAATATACACTCACATCATAGTATGGGAGCATTCTTCTCTGGAACAGATAATCAGCAATTAGAAGATGGAGCAAATGAAAACTTTTATTATTCACTTGTTGTATCAACTAAACCAGATCAAGAAATTGCATTTGCTGTAAGTTATCCAGATCAATTTGGTCAAATACATATTATAGAAATAAATAATGTAGAAATTGAAATGGATATTCAAGATGATAAATCATGGAAAGCACAATCTAAATACATTAAAAAGAATGCTAAAGACGATGTATTTTCATATAGAAAATCAAATCTAAAAGGTATCAAGCAAGAAACCTTATTTGGTGGACAAATAGAATTACCATCTATAGATGATAAGTATGAAGAATATGCTGATTTCCAAGGTTATAATGGAATGGGCACAATGACTGCTGAGCAATTTGAGAAATATGATGCTCTTATGCTCGATTATGATAGAGGTAGAATCAAAACAAAAGCATTACGCAAACAATTAAAAAAGATTGGAGTTGATGAATATGGACAACCGCTATCTACGCAATAAAGATCTCATTGATCAATCAAGACTCGATGAGATAACTGTAATAGGGGCTGGAGGAATAGGTTCAGCCCTTTTACAAAACGCTGCAATAATGGGATTTAAAAAAATAATAGTCTGGGACCCTGACATGTTAGAGGAACATAACTTATCCACAACATCATGGCCAGAAGGTTTCTTAAATATGCCTAAAGTAGCAGCAACAGAGATTGTTCTTAAAAGATTAAATAAGAAAATTTCTGTAGATAAAAAGCCACATTATTGGGAAAATGGGTTTCCATTGTCTAATAAAGTTTTCTTAACTCCAGATAACATGGAAGTAAGACTTAAAGCTTATGAAACATGGAAGAAAAATCCTAATAGGGAATGGTTAATAGATATGAGAATGGGAGCACTAGGATTTGAAATAATAACCGTGACCAGAGAGTCCGATTATTTCATGGATTCCTATGTTCCCAGCTCAGAAATAGCAGACGACCCATGTACAGCTAAACATACTATATTCTGTGGTAGCTTAGCAGCATCTTATGGACTATCTCAAGCATTTAATGTCTTGGATAATAGACTATATTATGCGTATATTTGGGGGTCGTTAGGTCCTGTTAGTTTAAGACGAGAACACCTCGTAAAACCAACAAAATAAATACAATAAATTAGAGAGCCAATAACTGGTCCTCCTGGAACAACAGTAATATTAAATGTAATCGCGGCTCCTTAGTTGAGTGTAGCGCATTTAATATATAAATCTGGCGGCGAAGGGGTAAATAAGTCCTAATATAGAATGTAGCTAATCTATCTTTTAGCTAAATGTCTGAGTTTTCTACTCTGATTCTAAGATGGATTAGGCAAAGGAATATGTGAGGCTCTCTAATAACCTTAAGGAGTAAAATGCTAAAAGTAAATCAAGTCTCAACAGACTGGAAAGATGATTTACCAGGTGGAATTACTTGGTATTTTATCGGTCAGCCAAAAAGTGGCAAGACTACACAAGCTTCATCATGGAGCAAAGGTGGATCTGAATCAGTATTAGTAATAGATACAGACTTAGGTGCAGACTTTGTAGATAAAGCTAATGTAGTAACATGTTGTTCTTTAAATCCTCCTGTTAGGGTTAAAGAAAAAGATGGCATAAAAGAAGTAAAAAATGGACAAGAAGTAGTAGAGCTCGTTCCAGTTGAGGAAAGAGGTTTTTATTATCGTGGAGGTCCAAATAGAGGGAAACCTATGCCAGCTTACTCTTTAGCTGAAATAATAGGAGATTTAATGAAGAACTGGCATGAATATCCATATGATACAGTGGTTATAGATACTATTGATCAAGTTAATATATGGATAGAAGATGTAGTTAAAAATGAATTAGGCATCCAAAACATGGGTGATGGTTCATGGGGTAGTGATTGGGCAGCTGCAAAGAAAAAGAATGCAGACATTGTAAAGAAATTACAAGACTTTATGAAAAAAGTTGGAGGTAATTTAGTTATATGTAGTCATTCTAAATCTACTGCAGTAACAGATGATAAAGTTCAATTAGCCCCAAACCTTCCAAGTGGATTAGGAAGAATATTATGCGCTAAAGCTGATGTTATAGGTTATACTACTATAAACAAAGAAAATGGTGCTTATTCTATAAGCTTTGAAGGATACGATGAAAGAATGGTCGGCTCAAGACTTAAGCCTTTGGCACAAAAGCTGTTACCATTCGATTATGATGCAATAATCAATGAAATAAAATCCTATAAGGAGGAAAAGTAATATGGCAATAATGCGTAGTGCAATTAAATCAGGCGGAGCAGATTGGCTTGGTATCAAAACTGGTACTTTTACAAAAGTAAGAGACGAATCTTCTAAATATGATTGGGCTGATGTCTATCTATTATGTGAATTCATGGTAGATGGTTCAGAATATCCAAGAGTATTAAAGATCGCTGGTTCATTTGAAAAGAACCCAGATGGTACTATCCAAGACTGTACTCTCTTAAAGAGAATAACATTCTTATTTGACGCTTTAGGAGAACAAGGTGGAGTCAATCAACATGGTAAATGGGTTGATTCTAGTGAAGACGAAATACCTAATATTGGAAGTTATCTAGAAATGCAATATGCTGGAGCAGAATGCTGCATATATGTATATAGAGAACTAGCTAAAAATGGTAATGCGTACACTAGAGTTCATAACAAAGTACTAAAAGCAGGAAATGGCAGTGCAGAAGAATTGCAAGGCTATATAGATTTCTTGAAAAAGAAAGGCTATTTAAAAGAAGCACCTGCTGATATGAAGAATGAGTCTACCGCTAGTCCAGTAACTCCAAATGTGGATGGTATAGACGTTGCAAATCTATAAAAATATAGAGATTGCTATTGAGAGCCCTCGGAAACGAGGGTTTCTCATTCCTAAGAAGGAATTACCTAGTAAAATGAATGGCAAACCATTATATCGTAGCATGTATTTATACAGTGACGATGCAATTGATTATGCTGATTCAAACAATAATAGTCTTAGAAACTATTATGGCATAAGAGATATAGATAATATTTTAATCGATATTGATAAAGAGAAAAACACTGATGATTTAACTCTAAGAAAATGTCAATCAATAGTATTTCAATTAGAAGATGCTTTTGAGTTACAAGAACATAATTTTAGAGTATATTTCTCAGGTAGCGGTTATCATATTATTATCCCCAATTCAGTTTTCAATTTCGCTGCAAGTGAAAAATTACCATTTCAAGTAAAAGAAACAATGGTAAAAATGTTTCCAGACATAGATTCAATGGTATATATGAGAACTGGTCTTTACAGAGTAGCACATACTGTAAATAAAAAGACTGGTTTATATAAAATACCATTAACAAAAACTGAAGTAATGACATTACCCTGGGAAGAAATACATGAACTAGCTAAAACACCAAGACTAGATTTTCCATATACTGAATTAGTAGGAGATGGAGAATTAGAAGAAATTAAAGTTAGTGAAGTATATATGACAAGATCCATGGGTAAAGTGATGGAGCCAAACAAAGTAGTCCCTTGTGTACAAACTATGTACAAACAAGGACCACAAGAAGGCAACAGACACAAAACATTACTAAGGATAGTATCTCATTTTAGAAGACACGGCATTCCATCAGAAGCGGCTAAAGCTGCTTTACTACATTGGAATAATAAAAGCCTAAATGAACAAGAAATTATTGATCAGGTCGAATATTCTTACAATAAAGGATACAAATATGGATGCTCTGATGAGTTAATGTCTCAACATTGCAACCCTAAATGTATCTATTATAAAAGAAAAGATTATCTTGTTGATGTAATGTCTTCTAGTGATATGCAAAAATCATTACAAGAAAGATTAACTACCGACTTTACTGGAAAATGTTTTAACTTTAGTAAAGCCATGGGAGTGAAAGAAGAGTGTACGTTTTATCCAGGTGACTTAGTCACTATATTTGGACCAACAGGTTCAAGTAAGACTACTTTAGCGCACAATATAGCTTTAGGTTATGATGCGTTAAATGATACAATAGACTCATCTTTACAAATCCCAACGTTATATCTTTCACTGGAATTAGCTGGCTGGTATATGCACAGACGATCACTACAAATTGTAGCAAACCAAAGCAAAGATGTCGTAACTAAGCAATACGCAGAAATATATTCCAAAGTAGGAAATAAAATGAAACATATCAATGTACAAACGGTAGCTCCTACATTAGAACAAATACAATCTAAAATAACAGAACTACAACCATCAATGGTAATAGTCGATTACATAGATCTAGTAGAAACTCCACCTCATATTAGAGGAGAGTATGAACAGATAAAATATATATCACACGGCTTATCAAAAATGGCAGTAGATAATGATATTATTATATTACAAATATCACAAGTTAGTAGAGAGTACAGCAGAAATGAAGTGTTAGATTTGTATGCGGGTAAAGGTTCTGGTGCTATTGAAAATGCATCAAGAAAAGTTATAGGACTAAACAGTTCAGCGCAAAATAAAATCAAATCTATAACACTCTTTAAAAATACTGATGGAGAACTATTTAACACTGAACTAGAATGGAATCCATCATTTAGATTAAGGAGGACAAATGGCTTCTAATGGTAAACTAACTACAAGGGAGCTTGTAGGAACATTAATAGACTTAGAACAAGACTTAGAGTTCTTAAAAATGACAGAAGAACCATCTGAGTCTGAAATAGAAAGTCTAGAAAAGTCAATTCAAGAAGTAAAATCTCAAATGTCAAACAAAGTCTCTGGCATAGACTATATGATAGTAGAAATGAACAGAAGAGCTGGGTTAATACAATCTGAGATACAAAGTTATACTGATGAAGTAAAAAGGTTAAGAATGAAACAAAAAGCAATCAAAAAGACCGAAGACTACTTTAATCAAGTATTACTACCTATGATCATAGAAACAGCTGGTAATGACAATGTATTTCAAACGGATACAACAAAATACAAGCTATATGAAACATGGGGTGCGTTAGAAATTATCGATGAAGATGCTATATTAGACAAATATAAGCGTTACAAGGTCGAGATCGATAAGAAAGGTGCTAGGAAGGATGTTATTGAAGCTGCAGAAAATGGTATGGGAATAAGTGGCTTTAAAATAACGAAAGCAAAAAGAATAAGGAGATCTTAGATGACTCGAATAATAGATGTAAAATATAATAATTCTGGATTTATGGTTGTTTTATTAGGAATTTTCGGATTCGGAAGTACAATAATTACTGAAGAAAAAGAAACATCAACAACTGTAAATTTCAAAATATGGAAATTACATGTATTCTTTAGCTTTGCCTGGATATAGGAGATATTATGGCCTATACACCAATAAAAAGAAGAGGTAGAGTAGCAGTATGGGAGCAAAGGTTTGAGGATATACTTAAAAAGCATCATGGACATTTTGCTAAAAAAGTATTTCACAGACTTATGAAGAAATCAGCTACTCTTAAATCTTCTCTAAAGAAACGGAGTAAAGAGTATGAAGTGGAATTTGGAATCACGCTGGAACAAATTCGAGGACTATTTTTACGAAGTTACGGGAAAAAATGTAGGTATTGCACTGATGTACTTCTCGTTTCTAATATCGTTTGTGATCATAGTTATCCTCTTAGTCTCGGTGGTGACTCTACTCCTAACAACTTAACTATAATCTGTAGGAGATGTAATACTCGTAAAGGTCATTTAACTGAAAAAGAATACAAATCATTATTAGCATTCTTGAGTAAGAAAAGTGACAATATGAGAAATTACGTCCTCCGTAAATTAGCGAAGGGAGATATGTTCGAATGAGAGTTAATATGACTAATGTTGTTCGTGGATTCATTATTGCTAAACCAGAATTAGCTGACAGTGATGTCGACTTAATATGGGCAATATGGGCATGGCAATTAAAGAATAATAAACCTTCTAAGAAGATAGAGTCTATTTCGTCTAGAGAATTGATGAAATCATGGAAAGAAGGATTGGTATCTTCTCCATTCAATATATCAAGATCTAGAAGGAAATGTCAAGAACACTATCCTGAAACTAGAGGGGAGAGTTATGCAAAAAAACAACGACATCAAACCGTTATTAAAAAAGATGTCAAAAGAGAAGCTGATAAAGCAATTAACGGAAACTCAAAAAGACCTGCAAGTAACTCACGCTAAGGCATTAAGGTACTATCAGGCATACGACTTATTAATGGAATACTTCAATTATCTACATAAAGATGATAAAAAAATAATACATGAGAAATTAAGTCAAATAGGTCTATAAAAGAAATAGGGGCTACGACACGACATCGGTGTGCAGATGTAAACAGATAGTTTGTTTAGAGATTATGGTAGTCGGATACCATACAAGTAATGTCAATGCTAGTAGCCCCTATAATACTGGAGGGTAAATGAAATATAAAATGATGCAATGTGAAGCATGCGGATCATACATGTCTGCAATGGCCTGCAATTTTGGGTGTCCAAAATGCGGTTTTAAAGAAGGCTGAGATGCAAAGATGTCTCAGGTAGAGATAAAGGATATAGATTATGGGAATGAAAAACGGAGGAATCAGCTCAATATACACGAGCGGACAACTGCTACACGAAGCTTGGTCAAGAAAAGGAAAGACCAAACGACACATAGCGAGAATAAACAATAACAAAAAAGATAAAAACGTAAGGAGAAGAGAACAAATGGCATATGTTAAACTAGGGAAAGAAACCCTTTTCAAAAATAAAGAAGCTACAGAAGGTAATAAACAACCTCATTTTAGAGGTAATGTAACTGTAGAATATGATATTCCTGCAGGCGCACAAATAGGACTCGCTGGATGGTTAAATGAAAAAGGTGACAATAAAAGTCTATTTTTTGCATTAAGCTGCAAAGAGGAAGAACTGCAAAAAGAAGGAAGAGTTGTAGAAATGGATTTAGATGAAGTAAAAGCTAAATTCGAAAGGAACAGATAATGTTCGAGGGCGAAGTAATAGCAAAAGCTATAGATAATGTAGCTAAAGCAATAAACAAAAAGAATGTACCCGATAAAATAATACAGTCTTTAAATAAAATAATAGACATGTATTGGCCTGTAGAGTACAAAGATTGGGAAGAGTTAGAAAACCCAGACAGCCATATATTTCATCAATTTAATGATGTTAAAAACTGGTTAGTATCTCAAAAAGAAGCAAATAAGGAGGATAATAATGGAACAAGAGTGGTATAGCATATGTTGTACAGCACCTCCTTTATTTGGATTACACCATGAAGATGGTCTAGACACTACAGGTGTATGCATGTCATGTAGGGATCACTCAACCTTTGAAATATTGGAGGACGAAAATGAACCTGAACCAGCATAATATATTATTAAAATCCATATGGGAAGTAATCAATAAAACAAGACTCAGTGGACAAAAAGAGTATGCTGCAGATCAAGAAAATGTCTTTGCAAACTTCGATAGAATAGCAAAACAATTAAAACTTGACAAAAAGGTTGTTTTATGGGTATATTTAATGAAACATGTAGATGGAGTTGCATCTTACATTAAAGGTCATCATTCTCAACGTGAAGATGTCCGAGGGAGAATGACTGATATAATAGTATACTTATCATTGCTCTGGGGTATGATCGAGGAGGAGAGTGCGGAAGAAAAGCCCGATGAGGAATTTAAACCAGAGTATAAAGGCGAGTGGACATCTGAGCCAGATAGGTTTAAATAATGGAGAAAAACAATAAAATGGTAAATGATCCAATAAAAGAAGCAACCAGTTATATTGAAGATAGTGTTTCTGGATTCCAAGATGTTAGTGAAATTTCTTGGAGATTCTTGCTAGGTAATCGTATATTAGAGTACCTGGATGAGATGGAAGAAGCAGTAGAAAAAGGTACAGATTTCCAGGTTATAGCAGCCAATCTAGACAGCTATAGAATAAAACTTGGGAACGTAACTTTCGATATAAAGGCATGCAAGTCTAATAGTGGAAATAGTTCCGTAAGTCAGCCGAACCTTTAAAGGACCTGTACTATTAGTAATGTATATGGGGGGATAACTCCCCCTATTTACACCTATCTATGGAATTTAGGAATCGGAGTTAGACTCACTTCGTAGTTTTCTAAGAGGTTCCAATAACTCTTTTTCGAACGTTTCGAGTTTGTCGTAGATTTCTTGTATTGATTTTTCAATTACTTCTATCCTTTCTGGAGACATAATAGGCGGATGTGCCATCATCTCTAAAGCTTTTAATCTTGATCTTATACTTGGTTTATTCAGTTTCATCTTCTACCTTATATTTAGTAGCCTCCCTAGCAAACGCTTGATAAGGAAGACCAGTAGTTTTTTCAATAGTCCTCATAGGATTTTCCAAAATCCCCTTAGCGTCTCTAGCCATACGACCAAAGGGAAACATTGTCCACATATAATAATTAGAAAGTCTACTAAAATCATCATTAACTAGACCACTAAATGTGGCAGGGACCAACCGCAAACCAGGCGGAGTAACCATTTGGAGTGGAGCAATAGCGGTTGGCCACTGACCAAAAAAGGCTCTATCTCGTTCTTTTTCATCACCAAAGATCCAGTCGGCTGTGTCCTGGAACCAGTTCCATGGAGCAGGCATCGCACTTTCAAATAATGAGTAGGCGAAAACATTACCAAGGCCGAAAACGAACATGTCGGTGAGATATTGCCTTTTAAATCGGTCGAATTCTGGAGTACCTCTCCTGAATCCATAAATTTTAGCTTTTTTATAAACATCATTTCTAAATCTAACTGAATTCCAAGCCCAAGTCTGGAAACGTGTCATTACTTTACCTAAAGATGTAGCAGAGAAAGCTGGTCTAAAGGGAGCAGAATACAAGAATTGAGTAGCTTGCACACCTTTTTTAGCCATCTCTATTAATAAAGGATGATCTAAGGGCATATTAGCATGTCCAAACAATTCTCTTGCTTGTAAATAATGAGCAGCAAAAGCGTCACGTCTTAACATTCTTTCAGGTTCTCGCATGAACCAAGCAGCGTTATGAAAAGCAGATTCAGTAATTTTATGTTTTTTAGCTATACTAAGAAGAGTTTCATCTTTAACAGACTGGTCTTTTTCAAGAACTTTTTTAGCGTCATCTAAGAAATTTTTCCATTTACCACTTCTAAAATTAGGATTTAAACCAGCCTCATATAAAATAAAGTCAGGAACAACACCATGTCCAATAACCCATTTATCTATATCTTTTTTTGAAGTCCATTCACTTGCTTCATTAGCAACATGAGTTCTAAAGTGTTCTACACT
>CEUX01212658.1_pt1 | contig 12885 bp, 12 predicted proteins | sample 531361 | NCBI WGS metagenome assembly CEUX01 (sample SAMEA2622736, study PRJEB7988) | marine metagenome | isolation source: saline water (ENVO:00002010), including
ATCAAAAACTCGCCTTTCGCCTGGATGAAAAGCGAATAATGTCGAATAGTCCGGGACCAGTCGAAGGCTCAATGAAAAGTTTAAACCGTGCTCGTTTGAGATTATGTTTTTTCCAATATCTTCCTGTGGCCTCTTGAGAATGGGCCAATATCGATACCATCTCACAAACGGAGTGCTCGGATAAGAGAAATTAATCCTATCTGATGCTGTGATATATCCGCCTGTATTGAAATCAACATTCTGAACATCAATCTTCAATACTTCCTGTATCATTCCTGGAGGCTGGTTTTCTATGACCAAATATTGACCGTTAGCCGGTTCGACATTTGTTCCAGTGTAATGAGTAACAACAGAGAAAGGATTTGCTCCTACAAAAAAAGTGAAGTCTCCTCCGTTTGGAGTATTCAAAACCGGAGCTGCCCATGCTTTTGTGTGGTCTGTTGTGAAGCTGACAGAGAAGCCGCGATCAAGGTGATTTTGCAGAGCCAGAAATTTCACGGCTAAAGATTCTCCGCCTTTCATTCTGTCCCGCTGGATGTTGATGACTTCTCCATTCCTCCCAACTGACCGAAAGATAGATCCATCCATTCCCCTCCCATCAGAAGCATCAACATCCCAATCACTGAATAGCTCAGATAGGTTTTCTTCGAGGTCAATAATGACCTTATGATTTCCGGCCGGCTGTGGATAATAATAGAATCGTGCACTCATGATCAGCTCTCGTTGAATAATGGACTTGTTGAAGTTCCGAATAAGCGAAACTGTCTTTCTATTCTTCTCACTAGTTCGTCCACTGCATTTCTTTCAATGATGTCAGAATTGATCGTTATGTTGACTGGGCTTCTTGATCCCTCAAATGCTCGGCTTACGGATTGAGGCATTCCGCCCGACTGAGGAACAACAAACTCATTCCTATGCAAATAAGCAAGCCCTTCTCTGTTTCCTGTGAACATTCCTTTTGCTGCTGAACCAAGAAAACGACCGCCCGAAGCCATGAAGGGGGCGACAATTGCCTCTCCTGTTGTCGATGCTATTCTTCGTCTTCTTTCTTTTCGTCCTTCTCTATCTAACCAGATTGCTTCTTTGATTGCAATCAACAGGCCTTTCAAGGCTTTGAATATTAAACCCGGCAAACTGAGAACAGCCAAAACAATTTCTTTGGCAAATGTCATCAATATATTAGGCAGAACTTCGAGAAGGATACCAGGGAGCATCTTTAATCCCAACGCAAAAGCCCGGACTCTGTTCTGCATGTTTTCTTGTACTTGTTCTTGCCCTAATTGCTGTTGTTCTGCTATTTCAGCTGCTCTTTGCTCGATTTGTGGGGTTTGTCTTTCGAGCATTTTATCGGCTTGCTGCTGTGAGATTTGCCCACTTTCAACCATTGATCGAAGCTTTTCCCTTCTTCTTTCAATCATTTTCCCGGCAAGTTCATCCGCCTCCTGGACAGCAACACCGCCAAGACGTGCGATTGCTCCCATTAGCTTGACTATGATCTTGATTATTTTGGCTTGTAAACTTGAACCAAATTGCTTTGCAACCTCTTCAAGTGCAGCACCCAAAAGTCCAATTGTATCACCTGAAGCAATAGAAGATACGGACTCATTAAGTGCATTTGCTGTTCCGATAATCCTGTCTTCAACTTGTTTAATGACTTCATTTATTGGGTCCACAATGTCAACAAATACCGACTCAAAAGAAGAGGCCATTTTGTCAGCAACACGATCAAGTCCTGAAACAAAGCGATTCAATTGTTTTTGTGCTTCATCAAAGGCGGACTTTGCTGCTTTTGCTGCATCTTCAGACTTTGATATGACAGTCCCTGTTTTGTTGCCTGTGTTGATTAGTTTATCCAGAAGGGTATCAAACTCAACGCCAAACTTTTCCATTTGTGAGAAGGTTGTAATTTGTAATTTGGGCTGTTCTTCATTTAGTGCTTTTATCTTTTCCTGAAAAAAGGCTATTGATTTTGCTGTTCTTTGTTCCAGATCTGTAAGCCCAAAAGCAGAGAAAAGCTTTGCGAAAGTTTGAGATATTGTAAGCGAAAAAGCATGAATAGCCCTTTCTACAAAGTTGAATGCCCTGGAGAACAACGAAGGAATATTGGTTGCAAGATCCTCAATCAAAGCGCCAAGACCAACAATAGAAAGAGCGGCAAATTTTACAGGTATAAGAAAACCTTTTTCTCCGAAAACCATAGCAAAAGACTGTCCAAACTTATCAACAACAATATTCAATGCTGCTATTGCCTGCTGAAATTGAGCCGCTTGCAGTGTTGCTTTTTCTCCTGTATCAACACCAAACTTTTCAGTGAAACTAAGAAATGTCTTTAGACCTTCGGTTTGCCCGAAAGCTTGAAGCATGTTTCCAGCTTGTCTTCCAAAGAGATCAGCCGCTAAAGTCGCCCGCTCTGTTTCATTTCCTATTTTTTGGAGCTCGGTAACAAGATCAGCAAATACATCGTCTGATTTTCTTAGGCTGCCTGTCAACGGATCAAAAGCATCCACTTTCAATTTCTTCGCTGCTTCAGTTGATTTCCCGATTCCTCTGGCTAGCTCAGACATCAATTTGGGCATTTTATCTACCAATTGCTGGACTGTCTCTGCTGACTGGCCTGAAGCCATAAAGGACAACTGTAGAGCAAGAATTGATTTGCTCGCCATTCCTGATCGGGTCGCCAAATCGTTAAGTGTGTTGACAATATCGCTAGACTTTTGCGCGAACATTGTCAACGCTCCAACGCCGGCAACCAGAGCGGCTGATGCTATGCCTATTCCTGCAGCCATTCCGGCAGAAGCTTTTGCCATATTTGCAAAGGCCTTCTCTGTTCTTTTGCTTTCCTTCTGGGTTTTGCCCATTTCTTTCGAGGCTTTTTCTGCTTCCTTCCCAACTTTCTGCAGGCTTTTGGAAGCCTTATCAACTATTGACAGGACATATCGTACAACATTATCAGCCATAATTGGAGCCCTATAAAATATCAACCAAATCAGAAATAGGAATTGTTGGGAACAACATAGCCTTTTTTCCGCCTGCTTTCATAGCCCTCTTCATTCTGACAGATCGGGACCATATGCAGCGACAGCAGATCAACAGGTCGGACCAATCAAGCTTTGCAACCTCTGAGGGCAAACAGCCGTATGTTCTGGATATGATATCATATAAATATATTAAGTTTTCATCACGATCGAAAACTGGCTAACCGCTTTGCGGCCTCCTCATGTCCTGACATAGCACGATCCACAATTGCCTTTCGGTCTTCTGGTTTGAGAAGACCGATCCAGAGTCTATCAAGATCTGGGGCTTGCTCCTCTTCTGTCAAAACAAGATGAAGCTTTGACCAGGTTTTTCCGTCATCTGTTGAGCCCATCTTTATACACTTGCTGATTATTCGATCCTGATGCTCCGAGAATTGAAGAAGGGTTTCAGGTTGGATTTCTTCCATGATTTCCAACAGCTTAGCCCAGTTTTCTTCGTTCATGTTTTCGATGTCATTCAAAGCAGAAAAGTCTGGCATCTTTTGTTTCACTCTTCCCGGAAAGAGTTGAGCAGCCAACATGCCCGAAGTAATACCCAGGGCTTCAGATTCCTGTGGTGAGAGAATACGGCCTTGAACCTTCAAAGCCCCATCAAAAATATCAATTTCAAAGCGGCTTTGTTCTGCCACTTTCTTCAAAAAATCCTTCATTCATTGCCTCTTTGAATTTAGGTGATTTAATTAGCTATACCTGATGCGTCTTGGTTAACAATAACAATATCAAAAGCCGGATTCCCTCCGCCGGACAGACCCTGCCAGGTACATGTTCTTTCTATACGTCCCACCGTATTGATGCTATCGTCATAGTCGATTACAACTGCGTTGTACAAGCGAAGTCGAAATGTATCTCCATCGCTATTTGTGAATGTGATATCAACAGTTCCTTGAGTGCCAACAATTTGAGCGTTGTAAAGATTATTATCTTCAAGATCCAGAGTTGTTGATAGGGTTACTTCTCTGATGTCTGTTATCAACGGTTCAGCCGTAAGCTTTGAGCCAAGAAGGTTTCTTCTGTCTATCTTATTATCCAGGGTAAATTCTAAAGACCTCAAAGAATAGTTCACAGCATTAAAGTTCAACTGACCGGCTTCATAGTGCAACACTTGACGACCGTCTCCAAATGATGGACTGACAGATCCTGATCTTGTTGTTGCTGTCTCAGCTACAATATCAAAACTGGCTGTCATTTCTCCGCCTGCTTCAACTGACAAAGCCATAGAAGAAATAATACATCCCTCAAAGTTCTCAACTTGAGAATTTCCTCTTTGAAGCTGAATTTCTAAGCTAGGAAGAGCGGTTATTGGTGTATAGGTATGGGTATATGGCGCTGGTCCCGCGCTGGATGAAACGCTGCCGACCGCTGCTTTGATGAGCATTCCTGTTCCTTCATAATAAACAGGAAGCTCAATAGTACCTCCTGTAAGTTCCATCCCATCAAAGAAGCCCTCACTGAAAGCGGCTGCCGAGGTTGACAAAAAAGTGGTTTGATTCCTTTCTTGCTTTCTTTGTAATGAAGTTGAAATAATACGATTTGAAACAGGGGTTGAAGCCCCTCCTGCTCCCCAGCTGCTTTCTTCTCCAAGCTTTATAAATGAATTTCTTCCAAGTACAACAGGCATTTTTTAGTCCTCTATGGCAAAAGATCTCTGACTTTGATCATAGTTCTTAGTGATATTATTTGGCTGGTAGTTGTAACTATTTTACACTCTAATGTGTAATCTGTATTATTTGATCCGCCTTTTGATCGAACCTTAATCCAGCCAGGCAGAAAACGCGTTTCGATTTCATCATATCGCCCAGCATCGTCAACCCCTGAAGAGTCCAGACTTCGGATTTGTACAAAGTCCACATCCTCAAATCCGTCTCTTTGGTTGTATGTGCTTCCTCTTTTGGACAATAATCCTTTTGTCGAAAACCAAACATCAACTTCTTCATTGGTTGCTTTTGAAAAGCTGGTTTGTGGGGCTTCTGATGTCGCCCGGCTCGGTAGGCTTTGAACTATCCGCCCAGTAGGCATTCCTAAGAAAATATTGCCGGCTTTGATTGATCCGATTGCGAACGGAGTTGCTTGATCTGTTGCTGATGTATTGAACCAATATATATAACAAAGTAGATTAGCATCTAATGAATTGACAGGAACATTATCTAATTGCAGAGTCAAAGTTTTTGTTGCATAAGTAGATCCCGCCTTCCTTTGAAAAGGGATCAAGTTTCCAAATCTGTCAACAGGAACAACATCAAACATATTAGAATTGCAATTGCTCCAAAAGTCGTCCCAGTCGGAAGGGATAGGTATCTCAACGTCCACATTTCCTGTTCCCCCTCCGCCTCCCAGATTGCTAATTGCAACAGGCCAACGCATTTTCCAGTTAGTATTATACCAGTTTCCCGCCATGCTTCAAACTCCTGTTGCGCTCTGAAATTGGACTTCGACTCTAATATACCCGATCCCAACTCCGCTAACTCCATAACGATCGCCGTCAAGAGAAAGAAAAGAGCATTTGATATCATCAATCAGCCCGAATAATCCAAGCGTGCGATCGTTGGTCAAAGCTTTTATGCAGTCGCTAACAAGATTCAAACTATTATCTGATCGCTCTGCTACACTGGACCCGGCAGCAAAAGCATAAATCTCAAAGATTGCATTTGTTGAGAACCGGCCCATAGTTGGACCGTAATCTTCAAGGGCATCAGAGAAATGAACACAGGCAAAAGGAACAGAAGGAGGATCTGAGACTGAACCTCTGACAACAAGATTAGACAGGTCAAGCCCTGAAAACCCGGCCGCATAGTTTACAGCAATCAGCTCAGAAAGCTTTTTGTGGATTTGGACTATTGTAGCATCTGCCATAAATCACCGAGCAAAAGCTTTTTGTATTAGCTTTTCTGTTGCCTTTTGAAAGGCCGGCAATTCTTTGTCTATGGCTCTCTTTATGTACAGTCTTGGCTTCATCCTTGATGTACCAAACTCAACATATTCAGCATAGTGGGCGACATCAAGATCGGGAAATATATAAATATTGTGCTTCCCGTCACTTTCTACATCCACATCTGCCTGAATGGATTCTATCAAAGTCCCTGTTCTTCTTTTCGGGTAGATATGAGCATTTTTGATAGCTTGATTCTTCATCTTGTTGGCTGTACGCTTAGCAAGCCGATCCAGTGAGCTATTAAATTTTCTATCTGATCTTGCCAAATCCTGAGCCATTTGTTCAAAAGTGATCGCCATCATAACACCATGAAAGGGTTCATGAATGGCTTCACAAGTTCCCTGACCTCTGTAGGCATTTGCCGAGGAGATAGACGAACAGTAGAATTTCTCTGGGTGATTGAATCTTTTCCTTGATTGGCTTTTGCTCTTTGAAGAGCAGAACACCATACCAAGACCGCATGAACAAGATCATCAGGAGGATTTGCAACAGAATAACCAGCCGAGCAGACCACTTTTAAAGCCCTGAAGCCACGATCAAAGCTTTTCGTTGCTTTGTCTGGCAAAAGGAAGATCTGGGCTTTTCCTGTGTCTATTTGATAAGTTGAAGCTGTGATCAGTGTATCAGAACCATAGGCTAGATTTATATCTGAATGAATCGAAGCAACAGAAACAAGCGGTTTGACAGGCATTTGAATCACTTGATTATCTGTATGTTTTGGACCATCCAAGTAAACAGTATAAGTGGTCTGATCAAGAGACGGAGCTGTTCCAGAATCAGAAACAGGAAAACCGAGGTAGCGCGCAATTGCTACCTCGGTCCTGTTGATCATCCTGGCGAGTTCTGTATCAAGTGAAGCCCCAGAAACTTCAGGCAAATATTCCTTTAATAATGATACAGTTGTGATCGCCATTTAGCATAAACCTTCTCAATCAATAAGATCGCGCGTCTGCAAATTCAAGCAAAAGGTGACCGCCGATGGTTCCAGTTCCATGAAGAGTCGATTCTACTTTACAAACCTGGGTAGAATCAAAGTCTCCTTCGTCCATGTTTACAAGTGACTTAGCAACAGGAACTCCGCCTGTAAAATCTTGTCCAGAAGGATTATGATTTGTCCAGGCTGCCAAGATTTCAGTGCCATCATTAGCATAGACTTTTAACTCAAAATAGTTAGAGCCGTCTTTTGCAGATGAAGCAGTTGAGACATAACGAGCACTTTTGAGTGTCATATTTCTATAGAAGGGAACGTATACAGTTTTGGCGGCTGTGAACCCCAAAAGGATCATGTGAGACATTTGAAAACCTCTATTGCTTAGATTGAATAGTTGTAGTTATAAACAACATTCTTTGCGGTCGCAGAATCAGGACTGGCCATCGTGGCGCGCATTGTGCTAACGAGCTCAATACATCCTGCACTGATATTTTTGTCAGTTTCGACCAAAATACCACGGCGGTTGTATATAGAATAGCTATCACGGTTCACAAGGCAGAAACCGGTTTTGTCTGTTGTTACATTATCATAGACACCGACCGCATTCATATCAGCACCCATGAAACGACTCATAACCACGGGAATCCCGAGAACACTAGCCACCTGACCGGTCAAGAGTACAGCAGCCGGGCCAAACTGATCAATAGTTTGAAGCTGGTCCAGTGTCATCAGTTGCTTAACCATGAACTCAGGAGAGCAAACAAGAAGCTGACGAGCAGCCGCAAGTTCTCCCATTTTTCCAAGTTCTGCAATCAGAATATCGAGGGTCAAACTTCCTGTTGCTTCTGGTGTACCTGTTCCGCGTGCGAAAGCTTCCCGCCTGAAGCCATTCATGCCGCGTCGATGATCGGATCCAGATCCGAGAGCAGGAGTAGTTCCCCATCGTCCGCGAATATTCCAATTTGCCAAATCATCTTGATGGACAGCAGAAGTATCCCCATTGATCATTGCATCTTCAAAAGCGCTTTCAAGATCAGAAATTATCTGCCTTCCCAACGTAGGAAGCAAAGCAATTGCGGAGTCCTCGGCAGCTGCGTCGTCAATTACGTAGCGAGTTGCAAGGCCACCGATAGAAATTGTGGATTGAGCCGTTTGTACTGTGCTCGCTTGATAATTGGCTGGTGAATCAGAGCTGACCATACCTTTGAGATATGGCCTTCCGCCTCTTTGTAAGCGAGGAATCAAAATTGTGCTTCTGTCTACTTCAACTTCTGGAAACAAAGCACGCAAGCCGCGAGGGATCGTGAACTCTTCAGTTAGTTGTGGTACAAACTGATCAGGAATCCATTCTGCACCCTGACCGGCCGCATCATAAAAGGACCGCTGTATAGCAGGAGCAAGCGACTTTGGCGCTTTTTCCAGATGCTTGTACAGCTTCAGATCGGTCTTGGGTGTATGAGGGGAAGACATAACCAGACGACAAAAGGCGCGCTCTGATGCAATCTTTTGAAGATCAGAATGCCAATCATTTGCGGGAACTGAATCAAGGATCCCAGGTACATCAGTGTTAATGGTTCCGCGGCCGGCGACTTTGATCGCCTTGGTTTCAGAAGTCCACTGAATAGAGCCATTCTCTTTAACGAAAGAACGAAGCCGAGCTTCTCCACCAAAAGCCGGGACTGCTACAGTCTGAACTGCTTCAGTCATCAACCTTTGGGCTTTCTTCAAATCATCAACCTGCTTTTCAAATCCAGAAAGGCGGTTTTCAGTGCTTTTCTGATGGCTAACAATACCATCAATAATACGCTTAGCTTCTTCAACCATAGCGCGATCAGTCTTGGTTTCACTCATTTGTATCACCTATTTTTAGCAGGTAGGAAAGGATTTCTTTATCAGCTGAAAGAAGGCTTTTCTTTTTGTCTTCTTCTTCGCTGTCTTCTTCAATGTAAGATTCTTCTATTTCTTCAAAGCTTTCGGTGTCTTCTTCTTCGATTTCTTCTTCTTCTTTGGCTTTCCGATAGGTGACCACAAAGCGATCTTCCAGTTCTTCAACTTCAGATATATGCCTAAAAATGGATAGCTCTTGTTCTCTCTTTTGTATCCTCAAATCAATTATTTCTTTGATGAGGTTCAGATCCGGGATTCCATATTCAGCAAAAGATTTTGCCGCTAAGCTAGTGGCTTCTCCATTTGCGGGAATGGTTACGATAGAAACTTCCAGAAGTTCGGAGCGCTCATAATAATTTCCGCGCTCTCCATAAGCAGGATGATCTTCTGGAAGTTCGGACCGAGGGATCGATCTTGTTGGATTGAACCCAACTGAAACAGCATTCAGAAATCCGGCCTGTGCTTTTCTGGCGACCTCAGCCGCTTTGGGATCTTCCATATCGAAGGTAATATCTATGAGTAATTGCTCGTCAACTACTTCGACATCCCCGCGCCCAATCGGAAGTTCATTGCTATTATGATTGAGAAGGACGATCGGGTTTGATCTGTAATTATCTAGGGACCATGATTGGGAAACAACATCCCCATAGCGATCCTCTGATGCTGTTGAAGCAACAAATGAAAGTACTCCTGACTCATTTGTTCCAGAGTCAGGAGATATTCTTTCAACAATCAGAGATTTCTTAATCATAGAACCACCTTGAAAGCAGAATACATTTATGGATCGTATTTGTCAAATATCTATATATATATAAATATTTTAACAATTAGAATTATTTGATCACTACCGTCAAAACCATACACCTACAATTGCAGTCCATTGAAGATTCACCAAACTGCCCAGGTCCAGGCGCTGTCATTCCGGCGACCTCAAAGACATCATCGGGCATAACTGTTTGACCATCCAGAAGAACATGTTCTTCTCTCACTTTGTCGTCATTTTCAGTGACCCACTGCTTTCTGACTCCAAGACCTTCGCCTACAGCTATTTGTCCGGCTCTGATTTTGGCTGCATTTAGGGAGCGGGTTGCTTCTGTTCTCGCTATCAAAGAGGCTCTGGCTTTATCAAAAGTCTTTGATGCCAAAATTCTTTCTGCAACCTCTGTTTCGCTTGCTCCTTCCAAAAGGGAGAACTCTACTACTCTTCTGATTTTCTCTGTAGTTGTTTTAATCAGCTCTGAAGCAAGTTGTGAAACCATCATTCCAGGAATAGAAAAGTCTGAAAAGGTGATCGATCCTTGTACAGCTTTGCTATCAGTGAAGATTCTGGCCAATTCTTTTGCTCCTGCGTTCATGAATCCTTTAATCCAAACTGATCCGATCTCGGCTTGTATCCTCTTTCTTTCTTCTGCTTCGTCCAACAATTCGGACCAGTCGCTAATAGTTTTCACTACTGATCCGTTTGCAATGTTCTTGGAAATCATCACATTTCGAAGCCTGGAAGCATATCTTTTTGATGCTCCTGACAGATAAGACCTGGCCGCTCTGTAGAGCCTTCTTTCTTGTGGGCTATGCTCTCTTCTGATCCAGTTATGCCAAGTCTTTTTTTTTTCGTCTTCGTAATCTAAAGTTTTCGATATGACCATAGCTAATGATCTTGTATCAACTTCCTCTTCTGGCTTTGATCTGGAATCTGTCACAATCGGAGCATCTGCCATATTTTCATACTTATAAGCATCTGCGGGACTCATTCCGTTTGCTATATGTTGCTGAACCCTAAGAAGCTGAGAATCACGTACTGATTGCAAAGCCTCCACATCTGTGAAGTCGTGATAAATCCGATAATCAGGAGAAAACTTTTTGGCTATTAAAGTGAAAAGGTGATCCAGGCGCTTTGATGCTTTTTGCTGGTTGGTCCAGTAGGTTATGTTTTGCTGTCTTGCTGTTGCATAGTTCGCAGAAGGCAAACCGAGCACAACCGGCGGGACTCCACAAACGGCCGAAATTGATTCTCTGGCCATTCTCCGAGAAGCTTCAAATTCCATTTCTCTCGGTGTCAGCTTCAGAGGTTCGATCCCAACTTGACCAGACAAAACCATTGCTCCTCCTTCTGAAGCTAGGCCACGATATTGATCTAAGATTTCCCGTCTTCTTTCCAGTCCCCAAACATCAGCCGGGTCTAGTGGATGGATTAATATATCAGGCCTTCCTTTTGCTGAACTTGTTGAGGCCAGCTTTTGTGCGTTGATGTCGGCATTTATTTCCCTGGTAAGAGGCTCGACTACTCCCACACCATAAAGAGATTTCGGCCCTTTTGCATAGGTTGGATTTCTTCCGTGCAGAACTCTTTCAAGTGGGTAGATTACAACCTGCCCGTTTGACTCATGACGATATCCTGTGATTCCTGATCTTTCATCAGTAACGATCTCAACCTCGGCTGGATGAAGACGAATAATAGAGTCTGGTTGTTCTGATATGCCGAGCAAAAGGATATAGCAGTTTCCCGAAAGCATCAGATCTGTTCGGAGCTGTTCCCGGAAAAGATAGCCGTCCATATTTGTCGACGGCTCATCAAACAGATCAAGCACTGGACTATCATCTATTATTTTGGCGCTCTTTCCCCTGCCTGATGTGAGCACTAGAGGAAGAGCCGCAAGATCAGCCGCAGATCTGGAGACAGCTGCATAAGTGTAACCATGACCTCCATATGCATACAAAGCTTGCTGCTGTGAATAGGTCGGGTCTACTCCATATGGGTTGTTCCAGTTCGCGCCGTGGTTTTCTTCTGTTGGCTTGTCTTCTTTTTTCCCGTAACCTTTTATAAGAGAGGAAAAGATTCGGCTGATCCATAACGGCTGTTTTGCTGGTAAGTCTGACATAATACACTCATTTTGATATCTATATCATATTAATATCTAATCAGAAGCATTGTCCTTTTTTGATGCTGCTCTTGCCAGTTCTTTGAGTCTGGCTTCATTTGCTATGTCTTTCATCAAGGTAGTCTGGCTTTCCTGAGATATGACAAGACCCTCGATCCTGTTCTTCAGGTTGTCGATTTCTTTCCCGATATCTTTCATTTGAGAAGCCAAGTTCGAACGCAGTTGTGTACGCTCATCAACCATAGCTTCCCTTTCCATGTCGTATTTCTCTACAACCGCCATCCACCTGTTTCTGATCTGGGTTTCTTCTTCTTTTGCTGATGCTCTTAACTTTTCAACCTGCTTTTGGAAATTTGCTATGAGTGTATCATTTCGCTTTGTGTTTTGAATATGAAGCCAAAATAACACGCCACATGTTATTCCAAGTGTTCCGTAATCTATAAGAACACTAAAAACTGATTCTTCCATTTCGGGACCTCCTGAAGAAGTGACCCAATTATATCACCGATGGAGAAGATATCTATTTAGGAACACGATCAGATATCTCAGGCAGTCCATTCCGTGATCGTCTCTTTTGACTGGCTTGTCTCCTGCTGATTTGTCCCATCGGTATAGTCTGAACTCTCGAAGCAGTGAAGTACAGCAATCATGGATCAGAAGGTGGGGCTTACCTTCAGCATCAGGACACAGCCTTTCTTTTACTTGGTTGATGCCTTCGCTGACTCTCTTCATAGCTGGCTTTGTTGGGATATTGCAATTCCTGGCTAACAATAGCCGACCGTCTTTTGACTCGGGATCAGCTACAGTGAAAACTACCGGCGGATCATTCCGGCTTTTGAAGTTGATGATCGATCCATTTTCAAGGGTCGTCTTTTCAGTTGCGAAATGTTCCCGGTATACATGAAGAGTATTATCAGACTCATCAAGGGCGAACCATAGACAGCAGAAAGGGTTTTTTACTCCGAAGTCTATCGATCGATATCTTGGCCAGTCTTCCGGGATCGGCTTCGATTCGATGACATGAATCGACCGGTTGAACTCACTGTATACAAGACCGGACTGGTTTGTGAACTCACCGAATAATCGCGATCGTCTGCTCTCTTCTGATAGGTGGCGGGTAGCCCGGTAAAGCTTGACCGATGAAACCCAAGGATTATCAAGACCTGAAATAGCGTAATGACTGAAGCCGTCTTGAAGTTCATGAATGAATCGATCATAAACCCA
>CEUX01013337.1_pt1 | contig 12882 bp, 3 predicted proteins | sample 531361 | NCBI WGS metagenome assembly CEUX01 (sample SAMEA2622736, study PRJEB7988) | marine metagenome | isolation source: saline water (ENVO:00002010), including
GGTGATGTTTTAAATGAAATGAATTATCAGTGGCCACCACAATATTCAAGTTTAGAAGATTTATGGGGGCCTATTGAAATACCAGGTGAGTTTACACAATTTATAGCTGGTAATGACAATCCAGTTAGTGTTACAATAGAGTTAGTAACAGTAGATGGTAATACTATAGAAATTACAGAAGACATTACTACTGCTTATCTTTTAACAAACCAAATGAATGTTCCTTTTGATGTAGATAATTTGGTTGCTGGTATTATAAATGAATCTCAAAATGGTATTTTAGCAACAGCTACAGTAAATGGAAATATAGGAAATTCTCAAACAACAACAAATTGGGTGTTTATAAACACAGAAGATTCTTCAGATTATGTATCTTCCTTTTCTGTTACCGTGACTGGAACGGGTAGTTACTCTATAGCTAATCAAGATTTAATGCAACAAGGTTTAATAGCCTCTTTACCTCCAGTGCCAGTTCCTACAGGTAATGGCATTGAAGAAATTATTGCTTATAACTTAGCTTTAGCGTTTCAACAAGCATTAGTAACATCAATAGTGAATGCTTTAACAGATTATTATAACACTTTAGCGCAAACACCAATTAATTCAACTGTAATTAATGGCGCAGAATTATCACCAACTGGATTAAGTGTTTTTGAACAAGTTGCAGAAAGTATTGGTTTTTCACCAAGTCAACCAGGAATACAAGTGTTGGGAACATATAGTTTTTCTGACCAATTAATTATATTAGCTAAATGGCCTTTAATGGGAGCTCTACAAGCTGAGGCTGGAAGTCCAATAGCATGTGATATGGTTATAAAAGTAAGACAGGCAGCAGATGGAACTTTAAATGGAAATGGACTAGATGGTTTTGGGGACTTTATACCCTTTGATGAACTAGGTACTTTGTATACTATTTATTTTACGGGTAACTTAGAGTTTACATTAGGAAAAAAAATAAAAATAACAGGTTCTGAAGAATCTGGAAAAACAAGGAGAATATATTTTACAGATGGATTGTTTCCCTTAAAAACTATGAATGTTGGACTAGACCCAATACTATACACACCTTATTTTAATACACCTGAGTATTTTAATATTTTTGCACCAGCTGTGTTTGCGCCTACAAAAGTAACTGGATTTTTAGAAGGCGGTAATTTAAGCTCAAAGGCTTATTCTTATGGTTTTAAATATAAGACTGTAGATGGAAGAACTAGTAAGCTGTCGCCACTAAGTAATCCAGCAAGTTTACCTAAAACATCCTCTTCTACTGAAGGGCCTTTTATAAAAGGAGCCAAGTCAGAAGAATCTACAGGAAAAACTATGACAGGTGAAATAAGAAACTTAGACACAAGGTATGCTAAAATACAATTAATATTTGTTCCTTATGAAAACAATGCTCCAGCTGGTCCTGGAATAATTTTTAATGAATACCCCGTACCTTCTGTAAATGATAATGATGACGAGAATGTTGTATTTTGGAGTCACACAGGAACTGAAGAGCCAATAGGTGAGGTTCCATTGGCAGAGTTAAATGACAACCAAGTTAGTTGGGACACTTGTCAAGCTTTAGAAACTAAAGATAATAGATTATTTGTAGGTAATTTAAGTAACAGTATAGAAAGTATAGATACTGATTTTAGAGTTGTATCGTATAATAAAGAAAATCAACCCCATAATGTTGATACTGGAAACCCACATTTGTATAACGACTTATTATACTCTACAGCTGGAGTTATAGTTAATCCCGAAAACCAACAGGCCCTTCCTGTGGAGCAAATAACTGAGGCTTACCTAGGAGCATACGTTGATGAATATATTGTTGAAAACACCAATTTTGTTCCTATGTTTAGATATATAAAGGGTCCTACAAATAATTCAGCTTTATACAATGGAGAGCTTTTAGGTGTTCAACAACAAAGAGGAATATTTGGGGCTCAAAGTAAAGGTTTTGACGAACCTAATGATGATGGTGAGCTTGAGGGAATAAGAGTTACTTTTAGAATATTAAGTGAAGAATCTTCTGATGGCACATTTCCTATTGATTTAGATAGAGATTCTAGGTTAATTCAATCTAGTGGAATAAAAGCTTTACCTCCATACTATAATTTACCTGCAGGTCAAAATAATTATTATAATAACTATTCTAATCCTTTATACAACTCAAACTATGTAGGGTATAGAAGAGGCGAGATATATAGATTTGGATTACTTTTTTATGATAAACTAGGCGCACCTATGTTTATAAAGCCTATAGGTGACATTAGAATGCCAGAACACAGTGCAGAATATGTAACACCTATATATAACCCAACAAGTGAAAATGGGGAAATAACTGGATTTAAACATGAATGGCCGTATTATTATCAAACAGCTAGAAGTGCTAAAGACCGTGGATTTCAAAATATTGGAGATTATATAAATAAAGAAGGTGTAAAAGGATGTGTTTTATATCCTTATTTTGAGGTTAAACTATCTTCAGCAACAACTAGTAAAATAGGTGGATACTCTGTAGTTAGAGTTCCTAGAGATTCTATCAATAGAAGTATAGTTACTTCTGGTATATTTTCAAGAGCAATAGCTTATAAAAATGACAGCTTTGGTAATTCAGAGTTAGACGGTAAGTTGGGTAATAGCACATTTCCTTTGTGGACAGAGTTAAGACAAAAACAAGACTACAGAAGATTTAATGGGGAAGGTGATAACGCATCAAGGGTGTACACACTAGATTCTCCAGATGTGTGTAGTGATGGAGATTTTGTTTATAATTTCTCATCTTCTGATAGAATAAAACTTACAGAGTCAGGATTTTGTTTGAAACAAAATGTTCGTTTAATAGATGCAAATGGAGAAACTGATACAGAAGGTATACAAAAGTTTTTATCTATAGATTTAGCTGACCATTTATACAACCCTTCAGATATAAATCAAAATTTACCAGCGTATACGTTACAACCTAAATCATTAAATTTGTTTTCATGTGTTGTAAGTAAAGACAAACTAAATAACAGCCCTGTTCAATTTAATGAACAAGAATACGAAACAGGAACTTGGAATTATAAATTTAGTGATGACGCTCAAAACTATTATGACTTTGAAGATGATGGTATATTTCAGAATATTATTGGTAATGATTATAATAATTATGGATTTAGTTCTCAGTACGACCTTGTTAGTAATGATGATAATGTAGAAAAACATGTAGGGTATTTTACTAAATACTATTCTAAAAGAATATCTTGTTACCCCCAATATGTTATGAGAGATACAACAGTTGGAACAGGCGGAGAATTCAATGACTCTGTGGGAACTGGCGTTGGATTTAATATAGCAAGCCAACAACAGGCTTTACGATTACCTTATGTGAACCTATCTAATCCAGACGCACCTAATAGTTTTAATATAAACAACCCAAATATATCAGAGTTTTTTGCTTTTAATAATTCAGAGGGTTTACAGCCAGGTCAATTTTTTGAAACTAAAATACATTATGCTCAAATATTAAATCCAGAACAAGAAATAAATTCAGGTAATATACCAGGAAATTCTCCTAGTTTTAGAAATGCTCATCACTTTCATGAGTTGTACCCACCAACACAAACAAACTTTGATAAAAGACAAGCTAATGACCAAGAGAGTCAAAACGATTATTTTCAAAAAGCTAATAGAGCATATGCTCACAATTCTAAAACTATTGGTATTGTATTAGAAAAACCAGGAGGAATGCCTGTGGTTAGACAGAACTTAGCAGCAAATAATTATTCAGAAGGAATTACAAGAAGAATAGGTGTATCAAAAGCTGGTGGTGAAGGTAATCCAGGCGGTAATTTTTCACCAGAGGTTACTATCGCGTCAATAGTAAGGGCTCAAAGTAAAGAAACTATGTATGGCGGATTTACAGAAGGGGATTTCTCTAGAAATATATTTCAATCAACAGGACAATTTAGACCTGTAGTATTTAATTTTCAAAACCCTGGTGATGCAGTTGGACAAAACAATGTTGGTGAAAATGGTAATGCTGTATTTGGTGGAGATACTTACATTGGTTATCACAAATTAAAGAAAACATTTAAACCTAGTTCAGGCACAAACGGAGAAGATGAGTCTTGTGTGTTATTTGCCTCTATGGTTCCTTTGGAAACTAATTTTAATTTAGAACTTAGACATGGTTGGAATTACTCTAATAATAGTGATTCTATACCAAGGTTTATAGAAGATGAATATTTGTATAATGAATCTTTTGATTCTGAAAACAATGGATTGGCTTATAAAACAAAACCTATAGATTTTGAAGAAGTTAATCACTGGCCATCAATGATAGCTTTTTCTGAACAAAAAATACCAGGTGAGGTTGATGATAATTATTCAATTTTTCCTGTAAACCAAATAAAAGATTTAGATTACGAGAAAGGTCCTATTACGCAAATGTTTATGTTATCTAATGAAATGTACGCTTTGCAGTATTATGGAACTAGTAGGTTAAGTATTAACCCTAGAGTGTTAATTCAAGCAGAAGATGGTAATGCTATACAAGCGCAAACTGGAACTGATAATATATTAGAAAGATATGACTATATAAGTGAAGTGTATGGTTCGCAACATTTTCATGGATTAGCTGTTTCTGATAAAGCAGCGTATTTTTACGATGATGATAATTGTAAGTTTTTAAGACTAGGTAGAGGCGAAAAGGGTAAGTTTGGCGTAATGTCTTTAGGTGAAAATTCTTTTATGCAAAATTATTTTAATCAAAATAAAAATAGAACTTTAAATGATAACCCTTTGACCATTAGAACTTATACAAATGAAGCGCTACCTCCTTCTCCAACTTATGATATAAATAAACTACTTATATATCAAGGTATTCAAGAAGAAGATTTAGGTGGCGTATCTATAGGATTTGACCCTGAACATTCAGAGGTTTTATTAACAACTATGTTTAGTGATAAAGGAGTGTACTTACCGCCAGAAACTATTGTGTTTAATGAAAACTTAGGCGCTTTTACTAGTTTTATTTCTAAAGCAGCAGGACATTATTTTAATCATCATGGTAGACTTTACAATGTGTATAATAAATACTCAACTAATGTTGATGACGCAAGCTCTTTGAATAATGGATTAGATGAAATATACATGTCAAATGGATATGAAGAATTTCCTAACTCTGAATTAGACTCTTTTCCTGCAAAGTTTTTAAACTTTGGAGATGTAGATTATTATATATGGGAACAAGATACTGAACAACAAGGTGTTCTTCCTGTATATAAAGAGCCCTTTGAGATTGAAATGGTTATAAATGATGCCCCAACTGAAAGTAAAATATTTGACAAAATACAGTTATCAATGAACTCTGAAACACTTGAAGGAACGAGATATATTTATTTTCGTAAATTTGCATTTGAGGGTTCTGCAAATACAGCACCAATCATTCAAAATGATACAAACATATTGGGAGAAAATTATTCTAGTATAGATAATTTAGAACCAGGTGGAAATAGAAATTGGTACACTGTAAGGGATAATTTACATTTTGCACCAATGAGAAGTTTGAATGGCTTAGAAGTTAATCAAGGGGGTAAAACAAGGGGTACGTACGCTACTGTAAGAATGACAATGGGGTGGGCAATAGATAATGAACATCCAAGTGGGTACGATAGAATTAAAAATGAAAAGTTTAATATATTCTCCGCAGTTCCTTTCTTTAGGGCTTCAAGAATTTAAAAAAAATAAAAATGGCAAACGGTAACGACAAAGATAAAAAATCAAAAAAGTATAAAGTAAAAAAAGGTGACACTTTATCACAGTTAGCAGAAGAATACGGCATGACTGTTGAGGATATTTTAAAACTAAATCCACAGTATGAAAATAATCCAGATTTAATAATACCTGGTGAAGAAATACAATTAAATATGGGTAATTTAGATTCTGCTAAAGAAGCCCTTAATACATTTATTGATAGCGCAAAAGATATTTTAAAGGGTGATAAAAAATTAGAAGATACTAAGTTAGGTCAATTTTTTGGAAAAGGAAAAGAATTTAAAGACACTAAGCTAGGAACTGCACTAGGAGGTGGAAAGTCATTTGAAGAAACTGGTGTAGGTCAGTTATTAGGTGGTGGTAAACCATTTAAGGACACTAAGGTTGGAGATTTTATTACATCAAAAACACCTCTTATTGGAGAGACCCCATTAATCTTTGGACCTAACAGTAAATCTAAAATAAAAAAATTTGCAAAGAATTTGGCTGGAAAAGATTTTTACACTATGAACTCTTCCGAGTTTGGGCCAGATACAGAATTTACTGTAAGTAATAAAAGAACTAAACTTAAGGGTCCAGAAGGCTCTAGAGTTGTTACGGGTTCTGAAAAAGAAGAAATAGATAATCTTCTTAAAACTGCTTTTCCTACACAAAAAAGGGGAGGGGGTTTATTAAAGAAATATGATGATGGTGGTATATTTGGAGATGTTGCTAGTTTTTTCTCAGACTTTAAAGAAACAGGTGTTGGTGAATATTTAACTAGTGATGAGGGAAAAGAAGATATTGCTGGTTTGCAAAGTTTTGCAGGAGATATGCAAAATATGGGACAAGCTAAAAAGGGAGAAACTGAAAAAGAAAGATTAGAGAGGTTAGCAGAAAAGTCTGATGCTGGAGATGTATTTAATTATGCTGTTGATATGGGTGATGCTGGTGTTGATTTAATATCTGGCGATATTCCAGGAGCTGTTCTTAAATTTGGAAAAACTTTATTTGAAGGGTTTAAAAAGAAAAAAATGAGAAAAGACGCTAGAAAAGAATTAAAAGAAATTGGAAAACAAGAAGACATAATGGTAGACAACCCTATGGGTTCTGATTTTTCAACAGAAGTTTTAGCTCAAGAGCAACCAGTAGATGTTCCAGAAGAAGGCCTTATGTACTCTATGGCTAGAGGGGGAATGATAAGCCCAGATGTTATGCCATTCTTATCAGACTCTTATAAGAGATATTTATCTCAACAATATGGCGCAGGAGGAAATGTAAGAACAAGGGTTCCTTCTAAAAACAAAAGAAGACCAGAGTATTTAAAATACGCACTAAAAGGTGGAGGTATGGTTAAAGGACCAAGCCACGAAAAAGGAGGTGTTAAGTTTAATGTTGGTGGAGAGGTAGTTGAGTTAGAAGGGGGTGAAGCTGTTATAAACAAAAAGTCTACAGAAATGTTTAGACCTATTTTGTCTAAAATGAATCAAGCAGGAGGTGGTGTTAGCTTTGCTAGAGGTGGTATAGTAAACCCAAATGTTCAGAAAATGGTAAACAGATTAATGCGTAAAAGTAGATAATATGCCTGAAGATAAAAATAAAATAGATTATAATAATCGTTTAATAAATAAAAAAATAGATGATTTTTTCTCTCTTTCTGGAGGAAGAGAATATCAAAAATCTGTACTGAGCAAAGAAGAAAAAGCTGAATTAAAAGAAGAAATAAATATTGCTACTACTGCTATTTTAGAAGAAATATATGACGCCCCTTATCCAGATAAAGATGACCCAAATAGAGAAGAAAAATTAAAAAAATACGAATACTTAACTTCTGATAATTCTCCTAGGAAAAATACAGAAGAATTTAATAAATATTTTTACCAACAACTAAAAGAAAAATTAGAATTAGATAAATATGATGTAACTAATGTAGAACAGTCTCAAAAGTTAAATGCAATAGCAGTATATGTTTCTAGAGTTCTTGACGACTATGACGCTAGAGTTAACACCACAAATGAATGGGTTTTAGATTCTAGAGGTGATATTCAAGGAAATTTTAAAAATCCTAAAACAGGTCTCTATCAGGCAACGAATACAAAAACTCTTGATGGTAAGACAGGAGTAACGAACGCATACCGTAATGTAGACAACGGACCAGCAGCTATTGCAATTCGTTTAGGAGCAAGTCCTACAGGTAATTTTAGCCAAGAGCAATTAAAGGCTTTTAAGGATGACCCTGATATTGGTAAACATATTTATTCAGAGTTTATAGCGTCTACTGGTGAGACTTATTATTGGTTTGGAGAGCATGAAGGTGACCAAGAGTTTGAAGGTGTAAAATATATTTTTTCAGGGTCTAAATTTGTGCCAAGTTTAATTATTGATAATGAAAATTATACACTCCCTACAGGAGGCTCAAACATAAAAGAGATGACAGAAGATGGACATCCATCAAAACCCACAGGTAGTCCACAATCTGGTAGAAAACCAAAATTACTTACACACCAGCTTGTTATATCAAATCTATATGATGACATGAAAGTTGAGGAACCTAAACCTCAAGTGGGTGACTACTTTAAAGCTTTAGGTCCAAATAGAGATGATACAGGAAAAAACGCTACTGTTTATTACTATGGTAAAGATGGGGTTGAGGCCTTTAGTAATATAGCTGAATTACAAATTCACATGAAACAAAATCATCCAGAGTTACTTAAGGATGTAAATTTAATAAAAGAAGGTGAGCCCGCATCAACATATTCGGAGGTAATGGATGCTAACAAAACTTTTCTAGCAGATAATTTTGTTGATTTAGCTATTAAAGACTTTGATTTAGAAAATTTTGAACAAGAAGAGAAAGATGTTTTAAATACTGTATATGAATCTAAAGTAAATCCTGAAACAGAAACAGGGGTCTCATCTATAACTGGAGGCTATCTAGACCAAGGTGAATATGTAAGTGAAGATTATGACCCTAAAGGAGATGAGTCTGGTTATACAGGTAAGGCTAAAAAAGTTAAAAAACCTGGAGTTTATTTTGACGCTAAGGACCCTAAAACATTTTCATGGCAGTATGAAAAAGTAAACGAAGATGGAACAACATATTATGAAACTGCACCTATAGGAGATTTTGAAGTAGATGAAAATGCTTATAAAAAATTTGAAGAAACCCTAACTACCCCTCCTCCTCCTGATGGTAATAAAAAACCAGCAAATTCAGATGCTAATAAAGATAAAAGGATGGGTGAAGAGTTAGGAAGTGTAGTTACAGCATTAAAAGCTGGAGCTGGGATAATTGGCTTAGGTAAGGCTATGAAAGATATACCTATAGGGGAAAACCAAGAACTGTCTGATTCTTTTAAAGCTTATATGCAAAAGTCTAAAGAGTTGTCAGAAAGTGGTTTGACTGCTGCAGAAAAAGCTTCTATAAGAACTGATTTATCTAATGCATATACCTTAGGTGCTAAAAATGTTTTAAGAGCTTCTGGTGGAAACAGGGGAACTTTTTTATCTAATATGGGTATGTTAAATACAAATAGAGTTAATGCATTAATAAAGATGGGAGAAATAGATGCAAAAATGCAGAGACAAAATATGGAAGCTTACGGAAAAATGCTTACCTTTCAAGAAAAGTTTAAAGCAGAACAAGGCGCTATAGGGAGAGAAATGGCATACAAAGAATCTTTAAGGAAATCAAATTTATATGGTGGCTTAGGCTCGTCATTAATAGGTAGTGCTATTAGTGATTTAACATACGCCCAACAAATGAAACAAATGGAACCATATATGAATGAGTGGGCAAGAAACATGGGACTTACAACAACAGCAACAAATACAGGTAGTGACGCTGACGATGATGCGGCATTATTTGTAAATACAGAAAGTTAATATGGCACAAGATTATTTAAATATTATAGGTAATTGGAACTCAATGGCTCAACAAGGGAGAGAGAGAGCTAATGCCGCGATGGAAACTAAGTTAAAAACATTTGAGCTACAAGCTAAGAATCAAATGTTACAAAAACAAAATGAAGAAGCTGCTGAAGCTAGGATAGCTAATATAACACAGCAAGCAGAATATTTATCTAAGTTTTATAGACCAGGTGATTTGGAAAAAATGCAAACTATAGAACAAGATGCTAAAGCAAAGTTAAAGGAGCAACTTAATATGTACAATGATGATATAGTTGCTTTTATGAGGGGAGGTGGAAGGCAGTACATAAATGAATATAGAGACTCTATTTTAAATAGTGAAGAAGCTCAAATAATAAGAAACAATCACAGTTCTCTTGTTAAGTATTTAGACCAGTCTGATGAAGATGCAACTTTAATATCTAATAGAGATAGAGAAAATTACCTTAAATGGAAAGTTGGTGACATAGATTCTTTTACTTGGAGTGGTTCATACATGAAGTTACTTACTCCCACTGAAGAAGAATTTCAAAATGCTAACAGTCCAGCAGAAGCTTATTTAAACAAAGCCAATCCAAATGGTGAAGATAATTACAGTAGAGTTTTGCATAACTATTTAATAGACACAGGGATACAGTTTGGTGCAGATGGTAGGGGTCCTGAAGAATATTATCAAGAGTTATTAATTTATCAAAACAGCCAACTTAGACCAGACCAAATAAGTACAGCTAAGAAAAGCTTATCAGAGTCACAAGCTTCTAAGAAAAGTTATAGTAGTAATATACAATCTATATTTAATTCTATAAATGGTGGTTATCAAGGTAACTTTGATGGATTCTGGTCAGACCCAGCTAATAATTCGGCTTTAATTAATTTAGAAAACTTAACTTGGATTCAACCTTACAATGTTGAAAGTGGAAGAAACAAAAGATTATATGGTCAACAAATATTAGGAGGAGAAGAAATGGCTATAGCAAAAGAGTTTTTCCCTAATATGGAAAATGGTAAAGTAGACTTTGATGATTTAACAGCTATGCAATCAAACCTTGGTGCTGGTGGTGTATATGATGAAGATGGATATCTTATACCTCCTGGCGTAGAAGATGATAATGATGCCTGGTTTAATCCTAATGACAATTGGAGTGTTAACGCTCTTGAATTAATGTTTGAGGTTAAATTAGATGACGGTAAAACAAAATTAATGTCAATAGAAGATTTAGATGAAAATGAAAATCTTAGAGATAGAAACAAAACTGCTGTTATGGTTATGTCTTTTAGTGAGAATGATGGCTATCAACTAGGTCTTAATCCAGATGACTTTAGATACATGAAGTTAAATCTTGAGTCTCCTAGGGTGGCGCAAAAAATAGATAAGGTTTTAGGAAAGGTTGAATACACTGCTAAACAAAATGTAGCTAATGCTCCTAAGACTTATAGATATGTTCCAGGTGAAAGATTTGATTATCTACCAGAAAATGTAAATGCTTTAGTTCCGTCTTTAGACCCATATGTAGGTCAAATTTTAGGAACTGAAAACATGTCAGAAGATGATTTAAATGCCAGCTCTTTATTAATGGCTACAGCTATGTTAAACCATGAGCAACAAAACCCTTACCAAGTCCTTAAAGACTTTATGGGTACAACAGACCCTGATGAAAAGTCTTTAATTGATGCTCTAAAAAACTATGACTATGATGCTTATTACAATATATTAAGCCAACAAGGAGCCACTGAAAGAGATTTAAGAGAGTTAGCTGTTAATACAGAAAGAATTAGAATGGGATATTTATTATATGGAGAAAGAAAAGAGAATTAATAACTTATGTCTATATTTAAAAAAATACTAAGAGAGTCAAAATCTATAGGCGTTGATACACCAAGCGAGGGGGTGGAATTATACGACAAGGGATTGCAAACAGAAACATCATCGCCTGATGTAAATGTTTCTAATGTGCCTACACAAAACTTTGCTGCACCAAGAGAACAACAGACATATGGTTTTGTTGATAAATCTGCTTTTGGTGCACCCCCACAAGAACCTCAGCCTTATATGGGATACACAGAAGGTCAAGCTTTTATGAAAGAATATGAGCAAAGAACTAATGTGTTAGACTTTATGGAGCTTCCTCAAGAAGCTGGAGAGATAGCTAAAACTGCAGCTTATAATTCTAGCATATCTGTTAGAGATTACTCTGTAGCTGGAGAATTCTTAAGAAGTTTTGCTGCTGGTACTGGACAAGTTTTAATTGGGTTTGCTGATACTATAGATTGGCTTAATTCAACATCAACAAACTTAACAAGTTATGCTTATAAAAAGGGTCTTGAGTCTGCTGGATATGAAGGGGATGTAGCAGATTATGCATCAAAACAACTTGGAGATGTTGCTCCCACTCCTCTTGGTGCAGCCTCTTTAGATTTTGGCCCACTACTTGGGGTAGATATGGACCTTTCTTTTACTGGGGCCTTAAGAAGCTTAGGTGAAGAAATGGAAAGCTGGGACGATAAAATAGATATGTCTGGATTAGAAGAAGGTTCTTATAAACAATTACTTAATCCTAAGTTTTACTATACTAAGTTAGTTAAACAAATTCCTAACTTATTAACCTTTTTAATACCAGCTTCAGGTGGAGCTAAGGTGGCTAGAGGATTGGCGAACTCTACTAAATTTGGTAAAGCCACTGTATTTAGTTCAGACAAATTAACAAAAAATATTAAATATTTTGGTAATAAAGGTGGGGGTAATGCTTCTAGATTAGTTATTAAAGGAGAAGATGTTGCTCAGTTTTTTGGAGGAGCAATAGGAGGTAACTTTGCTGAAGGAGCCATGCTTGCTGGTCAAAGTTATAGAGACGCATTAAAAGGTGGAGCAACAAAAGACCAAGCAGCAATGGCTGGATGGAATGTAATGAAAGACAATGCTAAATGGATAATTGTAGATGGTCTTCAATATAGTATATTAACAAAAGGTGTTGGCGCAATAGGTAGTAAATTAAAACTTAAATCAGGTGTTAACTTTAAAAATGCAGCTTCAGACCTTTTAATAGGCTCTGGTGTTGTTGTCAGTGATGGTAAACTTGAAGAGTTACAAGAGGTTTATCAAGACTGGAGAGTTAATAAAAGAGTGGCTGAGGCAACGGGAGAAGATTATGATGTTGGTTATTGGGAGTATTATAATAGCCCAGAAGTTGCAGACACAAGGGTTATATCTTTTGCTATGGGAAGCATTGGTGGTGGCGCTGGTGT
>CEUX01019101.1_pt1 | contig 12872 bp, 16 predicted proteins | sample 531361 | NCBI WGS metagenome assembly CEUX01 (sample SAMEA2622736, study PRJEB7988) | marine metagenome | isolation source: saline water (ENVO:00002010), including
AGTGCTTTTCCTGCTCTAGTATAAGTATTTAGATAAGTTTTAAATCCTACTCCAGGTGGAAGTGTATCTTGCCATCTTAAAAATTTATTTAAACTTCTTGAGTCTATTCTTTGAAATTGTTTTCCTGCTTTTGATAATAAATCTGTAACAGCGACGGTATCTTTAGCTGTAAATGTTGCTTTACCTGATACATCTTTATATGTTGCATCGTCTTGCCAAACAGTAGATGATGACCCTGGTAATTTAGCACCAAAGGATGCTTTTAAATTTTCTATTGAATCTCCACTATATGTTGTATGCCAAACAACTCCGATTTTTGCTTTACCTATTTTTCGTCCAATCTCACTATTGACAGGAACAGCATACATAATTGTATTTGGCTGAAATGTATAATATGATTCTCCATCAATATCTTTAGTTGATACATCATCTGTAAACATAATATCACCTTGAAGAATTTCTTTCATTCCTAATTTACTAAATTCATCTAAAGCAACTTCAAGTTTACTTGCTAATTCACCACCCTTATCTGCGTTAATATCTGCTTTTGTAAAATAAGATGCTCCTTCTCTATTTCTTTTTCTAAATAAACTTTTTGTAGCAACAAAGAATTTACCATTTTTTTCAGGGTGTGGTCCAGCAAAAACAGCTGGAGCTCCGTCCCATTTAACAGTTACATTTAATTTCTTATTTGAACCACCAGCAAACATATCTCTTAATGCCTGTAGAAATTGTATTGAACTTCTACCACCAGCAATACCAAAATTTAGAATTTCATCTTCAAGATGTTCTAAATGTAAATTCTTTCCGGCTGCTTCTGTTAAATATTCCATTAATAAGTCCTTGTAGTTGTATTTGCTTCAACTTTAGTTGCAAACTTTGAACCTGATGAAGTTGCTATTCCAACTGATAAATATGTAGGAACAGCATGATCAGTCTCTATCTCTACACTATTTAATAAAAATAAATTAACTGAATTGTGTGGAGACAATTTATTAATTCTTATAACTAAAATAGGATAATCATTATACTTCAAATTTATATCTCCTAATTCTTTAGCTTTCTTCTCTATAAATTTATCTCTACTACCCAAAACTGTTGGGGAAGTTTGACCCCCATAAACAATAATAACAGGTAGTGCTGTATTTCCAAACTTAGCTTCTCCCTCTAACTCAGCTGACATACCGATAATAGCATTTGATACTGATTTATCAATACCATTATAACTATCAAATTTCTTTTCGACAGCATTTAATAATCCATTTATGTAAATATATCCAGCCATATTTGAAGTTAATTTGAGCACCGAATCAAATGGTGTCCCTTCTCCTATAGTTATTGTATCACCCTCTTTATAATTATACAACTCTTTTAAGTTACTCATATCTTTTGAAGAAAGGCCAAGTTGACTTATATCTGCTTTTAGTAATATTGGGTTTGAACCCCTACCAGCTAATTTTTTACTATTTAATTTGTTTATTAATTTTTCTATAGATTTTAAATGTCTATTAAGTGGAGCTCCATCTATTCCCATTGAAGATTTAAAATCTCCTATAGCTTTTACTGTTGGTTTATTTAATAATAAAGGTCTTTCAACTAACATCTTTTCTTCTGTTATTGTAACACCACTAGACTTTAATCCTTGAACTATTGCATTAGCTGCCTTTACACTCTTTTCTCTTTTTATTAAACCATTAGCAAATTTATTAGCTTGTGTAAAAAGATTACTTGCCATCTTTGATAACCACTTTTTCGCTTTAGATAAAAAACTTGAAACATTACTTTTAATTTTTTCAAATGTGTCTCCAAAAAAACTTTCTTGAATAAATTCTTCAAATTGTAAATCAGCTGTTGTAAATATATCACCTGGTTTATGTAATCCTCCACCAACATCTGCTTTGTCTGCAAACCATTTACTTACTTTTCCTATTCTTGAATCTCCGATAGCTTTCTTTAATGATACTTGATAAAACGAAACACCTTCAACTGATATTTCACCTGTACTTTCATTATGTTTAGTTAATTTAAATTGTTCTTCTTCTTTTAACCCACTTAATGTTTTCATAACTGAAAATAATTTACTTCTATTACCTTTAGTAATTATTATGCAATCTGCTGTATTGTCTTTAAATGATTTTACTTTCCAAGATGATGGTGCTTCTTTATAATATCTATTAATATCTGACCATATAAAATCTGTTGCACCTCTAATTTTAACTGAACCTAGTTCTTTACAAAAACTTAACCATGCTTGCTCATTACCACCCTTTTTAATATAATGATTATTATACCAATCTTTCATCTTAAAAGAACTAACACCACCATTTAACCATTCAGAATCAGACATAATTCTTGACCCCAATAATCCGACTAAAGCAGCACCTTCATAAATGACTGTTCTTTTTGTTTCTGCTCCTGTTGGTGGCATAAAATCCATAACAGATATTTCAACCTTTTCCTCTTTCAATACATCTTCTAATTTTAATTCGTCTGTTTCTTTAACTAATCTATATAATTCATCTCCTAGTCTATGTCCAAACTCTGTATCTGAAGGATAATGAGCTCCTGCAATTTGCCTTCCTTCACCAATTCTATCTCCAATAGCTAATATGTTTGCTCTATGTGCAAATGGAAGTTCATCTGCTAATAGATTAGCTACTAATCTTCCTTGGGTTGCGTGTCCAGAAGGATAAGAAGGCGTCTCTGATGTTTTTAATGGGAAAAATGAAAGTTCTAATCCCAAAGCTTTAGCTAAAACTACAGGTCTTGGTCTGTTGTAATGTCTTTTAAGTGATAATATAATAACATTTGATTGATCTTTTAATTCTTTTATTCTAGTCAAATCAACTTCTAAATTCTCTTTTTCTAAATATATTTTAAACGCACGCATGATTTTTTCATCACTCATAACCATATCGGTTTCCCATTGAGTTCTGAAATCTTGTAATCCTATTAGATAATTAATTTCGTCCCATGTAACTTTAGATGAATTACTTGGTGGTGGATATCCTTGCCAGCCGTCCATATCAAATTCTTCAAAGGCATCATACCTTCTAGAGAGTTGTTTTAATCTCTTGTTTGATAAAGGAACATTATGAGTAAGCTTGTCTAGCTTATCATTTTCAGGTCGTTCGCTGATGATTTGCCTAAATGACTTCATAATCAGTATTTATGTTAATACTATTTTTGAATTTTGTGGCGGGAGAGAAATTTATCAATCTTTGCGATTTCTTCTTGTAATTCCTCTTGCCTTTTTGAATTTTCGTGCAGTTTTTTAAGCGAAATAAGTTCTTTTCTTAACTCAACCTTTCTGTTGAGAAGATCCATTAGAGAATTTTGTTTAATTATTCCCTTATCCTTATTCGTTAATGAGTTCATTTAACTTATTTATTGTATCATCAGCAGATGTATGTAGAATACCGATACCACCAGATTCAACCCATTTCTCAATGTTTTTATCCCTATCGTCAATTAACACTGCCTTTTTATGAGCAAACGCTGCTTTTTGACTACCTTTAAAAGTAGGGACAACTATCCAATGTGGGTGAATATGTTTTCTAATCCAATCAATTTTATCTTGAACAACTATCGTTCTATTTACTGTTCCAGCTGCTGTTAGTATTTCAGTATGAATACCTGAATTCATACACCAATCAACTAATTTCCAAGCATCTGGTAAAGGCTCTAAGTTTCTGAATAAGTGTTTTGCTGTTAATTCTCTTTTATGTTTATCATAAAGAAGATGTCCAGAATCACTATTCCAAACTTTTTGCCCTAACATTTTTGAACAAGTAGTTTCAAAGTCTGCTAAAACACCATCTTGGTCTAAAAATATTTGTCTAATTTTTGCATCTTTTTTCATACTTATATTATACGAAAAAGGTACCACTGGTTTCAAGCTTGGGTCCCAGCTTGGCATCTTTAAATTTCTAAATTCCCACATCAACTATTTTTCTTTAAATAAGTATCTATTTTTTCAGCTACTATATCAGCTGATGAACCTTGAACTAAAGTTTCCCATTCTTCACTTTCCATTATGTGTTCAAGTGTTTCTTTAGCTTCTACTAATAATGCTTTCATTTCATTACTCATACTTTCTCCTTATGTTAATATATGTAAATCTTCACCACTTTGAGTTTTTTCATGTCCTACTGTTTTAAATGTATTCCAAATTATTTTTTCAGTTTTTTCATGTTTCAAATATCTTTTAGCAACTTCTAACATATCTTCTGATATTTTCATTTCACTCCATTTGCCATAATTTTCTGATTTTTGGCCAAATACATTTTTATAATTTGATATTACAAATGTGAACGGCGAACCTTTTTTAAGACTTGGTATCATGTTTCTTACTGTCGTGTCCCAATATCCTTCTAACCAATCTTTATAGTCTGGATACTTTTGTATTGATTGATTTGGATTATCTTCATAAATCTCTAAATTGTAATAAGGCGGACTAAACATTATTAAATCATAATAATTTTTTTCTTCTAAATCTATTTCTTCTGAAGGACAACAATGTGCGTTTACAACTTTATCTTCTACTACTCCTAGTATATTTTTTGATTTATAATAATCTGAAATCTTATGAGCATTTTCAATTACACTTTCTATCACATCTATACAAGTAAACTCTGACCAATTACTTTGATGAAACCCTATCTGATAAGAATTCCAACCAGCAACAGGTGCTAAAACTTTTGAACCTTCAAAATAATTATCTAATAACCACCCATAAGTATATGGATTAAAAATACTTGCTCTATGTCTAGTGCCTCTCATAATAGCAAAGAAAGTACTTAGATCATCTCTTATTATAACATTAAATCCATTTGGAATAGAAGCTACATGAGTTATTATATTCTGTTGAAACATTTCTCTTAAAGCTGTAATCATAGACATCGGATCATCATCATAATATTTTTTTGTTCCAAATATTTTATCAAAATTAATATTCTTAATTATTCTTCCTTTATTTTTAAGACTACCATTTATAAATCCATCTGTATCACGAATATCTTTATCCAAAAGAAAATACATATGCTTTTCTACACTATCTATTTTGATATGAGCGTTGAACCATGCTTCTAGAGAAGCTTCTCTATCTTCCACCATCCATTTGTATAAGACTTGAAAAAATTCATCTCGTTTTTCACCTCTCCAATCATCACGCTTATCAATAAATTCATCAAGAGTATAATCCATTATCTTCTGATTTCTTTTTACTCTCAATTCTTTTCTAAATGTATCAAAATCTATTTTATCTGGTAAATCAAATAATTCTCTAAATTTTGAGTATTCTACAATCATATTAATATTTTAATGAGTCGGCCTTTTCACTACTAATTCTTTCTCCTGTTGTAGATTGATCCATTACAGGTCCAATATCTACTAATTCATCTTGAGCTGACTGTTCGCAATCAAATAATCTCATTTTAGCTCTATCAACACCCAATACAAATCTTCTATGATATGTTGGGTCATTATATCTATTCTTTAATTGTTTAACCATTACTTGGTCTAGTTCTTGTAAATCTTCTGTAGATATTAAAGCGAACATAAAGTCAGCAGTAGCAGGTAATCCAAATGATTCAGAAGTATCTTCAAGTCCAACATCAGTTGATACAAATCCTGTTCTGTTTGTCTGAGTAGCTGACATAATTGGGACATCAAATTCTACAGCCAAACCTCTCATTTCTTCTGCAATACTCTTAACATAAGTGTAAGTGTTTACATTACTACCAGGTCTTACTCTGAATGAACTACAAATATTTAAATAGTCAATGAATATAACATGCGGTTTAAAGTCTTTCTTTAAATCCAATTCTTGAAGTAAATGTCTTATGTGTCCTGAATGAGCTGACGCTGTAGGATATTCTTTAACAATTAATTTACCTTGTGTCTTTTCTCTAACTCTAGTAATCTTCTTTTCATACATTGACTTGGGTAAATCTTCTAAATCATTTAATGATATATCAAGTAGATTAGCGTCTATTCTTTCAGCAATCTTTTCTTCGGCCATTTCTAAAGTTATGTAAAGAACATTTTTTCCTTGAACTAAACAACTAGCAGCGACATGACACATAAACAAAGATTTACCAACTCCTGTTCCGGCCATACAAATATTTAATGTCTTGTTCGGTAAACCACCCTTTGTGATTTTATTCATTAATTCTAAATCAAAAGGAATTCGTTCTTCTTCTGTATGATAAAAATCATATCTATTTTCCCAATCATCTAGAAAATCATGACCTATATTTGTATCAAAGGATACTGATAAAGCGTCTCTCAATATATCAGGTATCTCACCTTTAGAGCCATCATTTTGAAGAATATCAATAGAGTTCATTACTCCATTATACACTGCTCTATCTTTACACCACTTCTCTGTTGAATCCATTAACCATTCTATTGGAGTTTCAGTATTCTCTCCCTTTAGTTCTTGTATAAGATTTATAGATTCTTGAAGTAATTGAGCATCAACATTATCTTTTTCATCAATGTCAATAACTAAAGCTTCAGGTGTAGGTATAGAGTTATACTGTATGAAGTATTCTCTAATTTGTTTAAATAGGAACTCCTCGTCCCTTTCTTGAAAAAATTCTGATTTTATATAAGGTAATACTTTTCTAGTATATTCTTCATTGTGTATCAGATTCTTTAGTATTGTCTGTTCTAGTCTCGTTGCCATATAAAAATTCCTGTCTAGCAGCTTCATCAATCTGAGTTAATACTTCTTCTGTAAAGTATTTCTCAGGATTATTATTAATTGTTTTAGCGAATTGAGTTGTCCCATCAGGGAGTTCAACTCTAGTAGATGATTTTTTAAAGATACCATATTTGATAGCTAAATCAACTAATCCATAATATCTATCTAATCCTTCTTCATATTTGAGAAGAACATCTACCATTTTATTTTCTACAGTAAGTCTTGATTTTTCATTCTTACAATGAATTATATTACCAATAACTTCTGTTCCTTCTTTTTCTTTTTTCTTTGATAAAAAGATAATAGAAGAAGCAGCGTATTTAAGACCACTTCCACCACCCATAACTTTTCTAGCAAATAATCCCATTTCATCATAAGTATGGTTTGTTACGATTAATGGAACTCCAGCTTTACCAAGTTTAAGTGTTAATACTCTAAAACAACCTTTAACTAACTGTGCTCTAGTCATATCTCTAGTTTCTTTACCATCGGCAGTATCTTCAATTTCTTTTGTTGTAGATAACATACCAAGAGAATCTAAAACAAATAACATTTTCATATCTGTCTTATCTTCTATGTATTGGTCTATAATTCTAATAGATTGTGTTCTAAACTCTTGAACAGTTGTAACAGGAACAATGACAATTCTAGAAGAATCAATCCCTCTATCTTCGATCATTTGTTTTGTGATAGCACTTTCTGACTCAAAATAGATAACAGCCGCTTCAGGGTTATCATCTAAAAATTGTTTACACATACCAAGTGCAAAGTATGTTTTACCTGTCGCAGATTCACCAGCCAAAGCTGTAATCTTATTGTTAGGTAATCCTTTGAATATAGACCCGGATAATAGTCCGTTAAAAATATAAGAACCTGTGTCAATGTAACCACTGACATCAGCTGCTTGTACTCCATCTTCTACAATAGAAGCGAACTCATTACCCGTTGTCTTTATTAGATTTTTCAAATAATTCATTATTTATCTCCATTTTTTAACTCCCTTCGTTTCTTCCTAAGGGATGTTTCATAATCTACCATTAGTCTCAATTCTTTCTTTAAAGAAATTAGTTCAACTAATGTTATAACTAGCAAGACCCAAGTTATAGAATGTAAAGTAAAAAATATGTATTCTATACTCATACTATCTATTATACTATAAATCCTTGCTCTGTCAACCTTTTCCGGTTTTCCATATGTGCTTCACGGATATCGGCTTTTGATTGACCGCTGTAAGGTACAGCGTGATGTGCTTCAATGATTAATTCATTAAAACATTCTTTTTGTTCCGGGTCATATAATGTCCCTAAAATTCTTCCGAACTTTCCTTTTTCGGAACTCTCGACTAATATGGAATCGTATTTAGCAACCCAATCAACAAAAAATTGTTTTGCTGCTTTGCCATATTTCTTTTCTGTTAAATCTCTTGTTCTTGATTCTGGAGTATCAATACCCACTAATCTAACTCTACCTTTTTGAAAAAAGTTAAAGCCTAAATCAAGCATAACATCACAGGTATCACCATCAACGATTCTTAGTACTTTTGCTTTGTATATAAATGGATTCATTTTCTTTTTCCTACCCAAAAAAATTGTCTAAGTTGGAAACAGGTTCTGTTGTCCAACCGATTTTGTCTAATATCACACCCAAAGGTTCAACAAAAGATTTATTAAATTGTAAATCATAATCTATATAATTTTCCAACTCAAATTCTTTTGGGAGTGCATTGACAAAACTTATTACATTTTCGTTTATTATATTTGGCACTTTAAGATAACAGAATTTTATCTTTTCGCCATTTGTAATAACCGGATATCTCTTGTCTATATTGTATTTATATAACAAGTTATTGTAAAGAAGTGATCCTCTTACATGAATTGGTGTACCTTTTTTATAAATTGATGCTGCGTTCTGATAATTAGTAACATTTTGAACTCCTCTAGGGAATGATATTTCTTCTATCGGTAATGTTTTATATTCATTCCATGAATCTTCAATAAAAGCCCATACATCTGATTCAGATTTATTCATTAAAACTCTGATACCTTCTTCAAGTTTTTTTCTACACCACATTGGAGTAGATGATTTAGCTGTTTCAATACCCATCATTTTTAGTTTTGGACTTTTGAAACGAACACCCTCTGAATCATGAACATTTAGAATATATCTTTTCTTAGCTGTCCATATACCTTTATCAGCAATTACTTCTCTACCCATGTTCATCTTATTCTGATAAGCATTCATATATGAAGCTAATTCTTCATAAGATTCATTTATCATAGGTTCTATTTTTTCATTAGCTATTGTATTTAAAAAATCAACAGGATTGTTTGGATTTACTTTTTCAATTAATTTTTCAAAAGTAACATAAATTGAATCAGTATCTATTGCAACAACATAATCATCATCAGTCTCTAATAATTTATTCATGTAATCATTAACAGCGTTCTCTACCCATTTAATACTTAATTGACCAGCTGTTGTAATACCTTCAGCAATCTCTCTATTAAAATATCTAAACCACTGATTACCTAATGCACCATAACAACTGTTAAGAGAAATCTTTCTTACCATTTGATTATTGTTCATAGCTGTTATCGCGTAATCCAATTGTTTATGTTTAGCTGTATCTTCTTTAGGTGTCTTTTCTTTTTCTTGTTGATATTGTATCATCTTATTTTTAAATAAAACTCTTTGATCATACATTTCTTCTAACAGTTCTGGTAAGAAGCCTTGTCTATCTATATTAAACATAGCACCATTAGGTGTAACTGTAGTGTTTGTTAATGAAGTAATATCAACTTCACCTTCTAGTAATTGTTTAACAGATATCTCTTGATTAAATCGTTCATTTAAATAAGTATCCGGACTCATATTATATTGCATAATCAAATGTGGATATAGACTATTTAAATCAAAAGACATAATCCATTTATGCTGACCTATTTGTGGTTCTTTTACATACGCACCAACAATTCTAGAATCTTGACTACCTTTCTTGGGTGGTGGTATCATTCCTTTTTTCTTTAAGAAATTATAAATCAACAAATCCCAATATCTAACTGAACCAAATACATCTTCGTAATTACACTTAGCACTATACGCCATAGTAATAACTAGTTCCATCAATTTTAATTTATCATCAAGTTCTTCTACAAGTTCTGTATCACGAATATTATATTCTAAGAATTTTTGATAATCGTTTCTATAAAATAGATGCATCGCTCCGAATTCAGAATAATCTATTTTCTTTTTACCGAGTTCAACTTCTGTAATGTGATCTAGTCTATATGTTTCTCTAGTAATGTATGTAAACTTTTTATATATCTGTAGATAATCTAATATAGCAACTCCTGATATATTATATGAGATCATTTTCTTTTGACCCATATAAAACCATTCCCTAGATGTAACTAATTTGTGTGGAGATAATTGTGTAACAGTATCCCAATTAAATAATTTCCAAATTCTATTTACAAGATACGCGATATCAAAAGTTTCAACATTCCACCCTGTAACAATATCTGGTTGTAATTCTTCCCAAACATTCATAAATGTCTTTAAAAGTTCTAATTCATGTTGACACTTATAATATTTTACATTTGGATTATCAGTTTTGAAGTCAAAATTATCTGTACCAATAACATGAATAGTATCATGTCCAAATAATTTCATTGTGATAGCGTTTACTTTTTCATCAGCATCAGTCGGTTCCGGGAAACCATTTTCACATTCACACTCAATATCAATATTAAGAACATTTAATTGTTTAATATCAAATTCTATATTGCTTGGAAATACTTCATTAATATAAGTATATTCCCATTGTTCAAGTCCATGAATATTAATATTCGTATCTTTAAATTTCTTACTCCAATTACGAGCATGATTAATCGAGCCAAACTTTTTAGCTTGGAGATTTTCTCCTCGTATGGACTTATGTGCTGTGGGTTTTTTTGTGGGTATGTATAATGTAGGTTCGTATTTTAATCTCTTAATATACCTTTCACCATTTTTAATTCCACGAGCTAATATGAAGTCTTTATACTTCTGTACATTTGTATAAAAATGCACTAAATTACTCTATCAGGTATAAAATGATTTCTGACAGCTAACAGTTTTTCTTCTGCATGTGCCATTTTTTCTATTTGAGTATCAATCGCAGCTACAATATCAGGATGCTCTCCGATACCGACTGGATTATTCATGTACACTTGGATATTAGCTTTAGCTTCAGCTATTTCACCTTCATACTTTATAATTAGTGCTTCTCTTAGCACTTTTGACATATCGCCATTCATAATATAATTTTCCTTATGTTTTTAATTTGCCATCTGAATCAAATTTATCAGTTACATCAATATCTCGTAACCTATTCATTAATCTTTTAGCTCTATTATACACTTGTTTAGCCCATTTAGAATCTAAACCTTCTTTTGATGCTGTTTGATAATCTCCTTTGTTCAGAGCTGCAAACATCTTTTTAAATTTTGTTAATCTAGGTAAACCCAAATTAAAAGCCATATTTGCAATTATCAATTTAACTTCCTCTGGCCAATCTCTCCAATTGTTGTGGAAATTATCTTCACATTCTTTTAGAACAATGTTTATATCTTTAAAAAATAATTCATCAGCTCTAGTTTGCGTGATAGGATCACCAACATTTAAGTGGTATTCTATATCTTCTGGTCTAACCAAATGTCCAATTCCTACAGTTTTATAACCTAGATGATCTTCATATACTTTAAGTACACAACCTTCATCGCTTGTTATTTCTTTAGTCAGTCTTTGTCTGAATTCCTTGCTGTATTCCATGTTCAAGTTCCTTTAAGCCTTCGTTGGCTAATAGTTCTATGAGTATTTCACCCATAAGTTGGTTAAAAATTTCATCAGTAGAAATTGTATCTAACATTTCATCAGGACAACTTCTAACTGCTCTATCAAAATTAATTGTAGGTTGTTCAGATTCTTCCCTAGGAATAAATTCAATTTTTCCATACTGAAATATAACTCCCTTGTAATCACCTTTAAGAATCTTGATAGCCCTTTCACCACTTTCATGAACAACTTCGGAATATAATCCGTTGTCAAAAAGTGGGTAATAGGTATTTAGGGTTTTATCTGCCTTGGCCACGATATCTTTTATACGAACGCTTTTTGTGTTTATTCATGGTTGACATAGATATTTTAATTTTTCTACTACGACCACCAACTCCTTGCGATGTACATTTTTTAATTCCATCGTGGCTTTTCTGATATAACAAACCCATTATTTTTTAGATTTATTTTTTGAACCCTTAGGTCGTCCTCTGCCTCTTTTGGCTTTAGGTTTAGCTTTAGCTTTAGATTTAGGTTTTCTACCATCGCTATAAGCTTCATTAACATTAGGGGTTGATTTATCATCAGCCTTATATCGGCCTTTTGAGTCTCGTGCTCTTTTACCGGTTGGTTCACCGATTAAAAAAGTAACGATTTTATTCCAAAAACTCATTATTACTTTCCTCAATATTTTTTTCTTTTTTATTTAACTGAGCCAAATACGGATCAGTATAATTTATATAATCAAGTTCAAGATCATCATCTTTATTTTTTTTAAAAAAACGAATAAATTTCTCAAACATATACTATTATTATACTATGGATTCCTCAGGTGTCAAGTTTTTTCGCCTCCGGTGGAATTAACCACATTGAGTTGTTGTACTTCCAACCCGATTAAAGTTGTTGTCTCTCCAGACAAAAGACACCTGAGTATCCAAATTTATTTATTCAGACAAAAATTGTTTTTTATCTGACTTTTTGAACTTACCAATCTCAATAGTTCTAGCTTTCTTTTCTTCTGGAACTACTCTCTCTGCATAAATGGAAAGTATTCCATTAGAGAGATCGGCACCTTTAATCACAACATCATCAGAAAGAACAAAGTTCCTAGTGAATTTTCTTTGTGAGATACCTTGATGAACAAACCCGTTATCCTTATCGCCTAGTTCACCAGAGACAGTAAGATTGTTTTCTTTAACAGAAACAGTTACATCTTCTTCGGCAAATCCTGCAACAGCTAATTCGATAATATAAGTATCATCTGTAGCTCCCTTACGGATATTGTAAGGTGGATAATTAGATTGTGGTAATGATCGGACTCTATCTAGTTCATTAAAAACTGAACCGA
>CEUX01104296.1_pt1 | contig 12827 bp, 14 predicted proteins | sample 531361 | NCBI WGS metagenome assembly CEUX01 (sample SAMEA2622736, study PRJEB7988) | marine metagenome | isolation source: saline water (ENVO:00002010), including
TGCTTTAAATGAGTCAGGGGAGCAAGGGATTGGTGTAGGCATTGAAGCTGCCTCTAGAGCTGAAAGAGGACGGGAGCTCCTTGAGTCTCTCTGGAAGATGCGTGGGGGTAGTCCTCTTGATGTTCGTAGACTTAATCCTGCTGAACAGGAAAAGGCTTTTGAAGAAGTCCAAAGAATTTGGCAAAAGCGATTAGGTCGTAAGATTGAAGATATTAAGATCGTCAATCCGACTAAAGGTTCTGGTATTGATAGTCCGACTATGCAACTCTTCTTAGGAGGTGTTGATGGACCTTTCAAGACCTTAGCAGGTGCCAGACGATTTGCTAAGTCTATCGGTATTGGTGAAGCAGGTGTGGAGCTTCGTGTTCCCGGAGAATACATCGGGGATGCTGTGAAGGTTCCTTATCGTCTTCGTGGCGCTGCAGCAGATGAAACAATTCTTTCTGTCCGAGAAGGCATTGAAGGAGGTTATGCTACTAATAAATTTACAGTTGATCCCACACCAAATGATTGGGAAGCTGCTGTTAATTTACATGCAAAGACAAAGAAAGACCCGAAGGTTCTTATTACTCGTGATGGCAACCCTATCCTTTCTCTTGATCCTAACCAGACATGGGATGACTTTATCAGACAAACAGGTGTGAACAGGGAAGATGTTGGTCGTCTTTGGTACAACCCAGAGAAGGTTGGTAAAGACGGTTACTATAATCCCGGTAAACCTATTGAGTCTGCTAGACGAGCTATTGATCCTGAGACCAACAAACTAGGTTTTACCTTATTCGATAAAATGAGTAAGGGAACTATTGAAGGCGGGATTGAGAAGAACGTTGGTGATCCGTACTACTATGTACGTGTCGATGCTCCTGTTAATGAACAAGGCTTCTTTGATCCCATTACTGATGTCAAGTCCTTATGGGGATTCAGCCGCTTCGTATTGGGTGGTGCACAACTGTCCTCTAAAGATGTGTTTGGTTTGTCTGTCTTAGGTATTGCTAGACGTAATGCTCTTGTGACGATGCTGAATAAGCAGGTATCTCCTGTCTTCCAAGCACTGTCTAAAGCTGAAAGAAAACATCTTAACACTATTGTAAAGCTTGGTGATAAAGAGGCTAAGTGGTTTAATGACACTGAAGTCACCTCTATGTACCATAGGGAGTTCCCTGAAGCTAATGCTAAGAACTTCTTAAAAGCCTATAAGACAATGGTGGCTGTTAACGATATTGAATACTTCCTAAGAAACTCTGAACTGTACTCGATTAAGAATGCTCTTGGTTTCCAGACCATTAAATTCAATAACGTTAGGTTCAATAAAGGTGTAGATGAAGTAAACGGTCGTGTATATCATGATCCATCTGAGGCTCGTCCTGAAGGTCGTATTTATGATGCTACAGATGATACTCACTTTACAAGAACCGATATTGACCAGAAGCCATACAGCCCTGCTGAACAGAAACGTTTAGGTAAGATGCTCATTGAGCTTGATGAACCTATTGAGGTTATTGGGCCCGGTGGTAATGTTATTAAAGTACCTAACGTCTTAGTGGATAAAGCAGAGGTTACTGTTAAGCGATTAAGAACTGACCAGATAAACTATAGAAAAGGTGGTCACCGTATCTATGGTCCTAGAGTTAAGTTCTTTGCTAAGCAAGCTCAGATCCATACACAGCCTGATACCCAAGAACGTCTTCTCCTGAATCCTAGAACCTTTATTGGTGGGGAAAGCAAAGTAGACGTTCAGCGTTGGGTCCAGAAGATGGAAGATGCTCGTGATATTTACGCTCGTTATAAAAATGGTGAGCTTAAAAGACGAGGGATGCAAAATCTCCTGTCTCAGAAGTTAGGAAAGGAACAAGCGCAGAAGTTTATCTTAGACATGGACGAAGGGAAGATGCACTATGATGTGCCCTTCGAGGTCGTGTACGATAGGGGCCTACCCTCTGAGTATGCTAAAGGCAGATTCAACACCTCTAACGTTGATGAGATGCCGGGGACTTTCTCCCATGCTAATACGTCTGGTAGGCTGTACTACTCCCCTAAGAGTAAGGAGGTCCTGACAGATCCCTTTGGTGAAGAACTCCCTACTATGGATGTGTTCGAGACTCTGGACAAGAGTTTGATGAACGTTGCTAACATTACTGGTCTTGGCCCTTATAAGACAAGAGCTATGGAGAAATGGGTTTCTACGTATGGACATATCTTGGATGTAGATCCTAAGGCTCCTCTTGGGCGTAAGTTTCAAGCTCCATTTAAGACTGGGCAAGACCCTGTGCTTGAGAAAGCTGCTGAGCAACAGAGAATGGTTGTTCGTAGGGTGCTGAACTGGATGACACCAGAGGATAGAATGTTCCAAGAACATCAAAGAACCTTTATGGAATACTTTGATGAGAAGATGGCTAATACAGGTTGGATTAATGATGCAACCAGAAGAAATATTAATAAGGCTATTAACTACACGGTACATTCTAGACCTGCAGACTTCTTAAGAGGTATTGCATTTGATATGAAGCTTGGTCTCTTTAACATTGGCCAGTTCCCTATGCAGATCTCTACGATGTTAGCTGCTACTTCTATCTCCCCTATCCATGGTATGGAAGGTATGAACTTAACCTTCTTCTCCCGTGTTATGGGACCAGAAAGATTCAGAGCATACTTTGAAAGAGTTGGTACACGTCAGTTTGGTTATGAAACCGCTGATGACCTAATTGAGATGCTAGATGCTATGCACAATAGCGGCTGGCTCGAAGTTGGTAAAACTCACTCTCTCATCAATGATTATGGCTCTGCAGTCTATAACCTGACTGGTAACAAGGTTCAGGACTTTAGAGAGGCAGGACGCTTCTTCTTCTATGAAGCTGAACGTTGGAACAGAACTATTGCTTTCCATATTGCATGGAAAGATGTTATGAAGGCTAACCCAGCTCTTAAGACAGGCTCCCAAGCCTTCATGGAGAAGGTTATGGCTCGTTCTGAGACGCTCTCCATGAACATGACTGAGGCTTCCTCTGCTGCATGGCAGAAGGGCCTAGCCTCCATCCCTACACAGTTCTGGGCATACCAGATCCGTATGATGGAGAACATTGTAGAAGGCTTTGTCAAAGGTGGTAAAGGTAACTCCCTTACTAGAATGGAAGCCTTTAGACTTATGACAGGGCAGTATATTGCCTATGGTACAGCAGGTCTTCCGTTCTTTGGTGGCTTCATTCAAGATACCATTAATGATACTAGAGGTGAAGCTGCTAACTATGATAAAAGTGTCTTAGACTTCTTTAGTGAAAGAGGCGCTTTAGATACTCTTATCTATGCCATGACTGATGGTTCAGTTGATGTTGCTTATAGCCGTAGAGCTGGTACTGGTTTCTTTGTCAGTGATATAATGAAAGAACTGGTGAACCAAGGCCACTATGGGGAAACTTCAACTGCTGAGTTCCTCACAGGTGCTTCAGGTTCTATCTGGTTGACTATGAGTGGAGACTTTATTGATGTCTATAGAGCAGGTCTTGCTGAGAAGGGTGTTGGCCCTGTGACAGCAGACGAAGCTGCAGATGTCTTTAGGAACGTCTCTATTGTCAACAATAGTCTTAAAGCTTATATGGCATGGAAGTCTGGTATTGTTACTTCTAAGTCTGGGACCCCTCTTTATGAAACAGATAGTGGTGCAGAAGCTCTGTCTCTATTCATGGGTATTCCATTAGGTGAGGATATTGATATCACTGCCCGTATGGAGTGGATGAAGAATAGAAAAGAGAACAAAGAGGAAGTTGTTAAGGTCCTCAGAAACTATAGATCAGAGTTAATTAATAATTATGATGATCGTGAAAAGGTTATGAGAAAGATTAATGCCTTCTCTGCAATGATTCCACCTGAACTCTTACAAGAAGCTCTGGTAGAAATGCAGGCATATCCTGCCGATCCTTTCTATGATTCTCTATACCAACAGGTTGAGAAGAAAAAGGCTAAAGATGAATTGGCGAAGAAATTACGCCAAGATACTATTGAAAGTGAAAAACAATAATGGCTAGTCTAACAGATACGCTGCCTACCTCTAGTGCAGTTAAACCGGTCAATCAGCCTGTGCAAGCTCCTGACTATGCAGGAACTATCTCAGATCTGTTTGGTACTGGCTTAAAGATTCTAGGTGCTCAGAGAGACGCTGAAGCTACTGCTGCTTCCAAAGCTGCTTCTGAAGCTAGAGCTAATGCAACAGCGGATAGAGAAGCTCAGAAATTTGATAGAACTAAAAATGAATGGGCTGCTGCAGATGCTGTAGCTGGGGCCCTTTCTTGGTTATCTCCTGCTGATGCAGGGGAGATGGATAGACTATCCAAGCTAGGTGCTGCAGGGGGCGATGTTGAGTCTCGCTCCCGAGCACTCTATGCTCGTGTAGCTAATCAGTACGGTCCACAAGCTGCTTATAAAGCTTTTAAAGAGGTTGGTCTTTCTAATGCTCTGACTCGTCAGGCTGATGAAGAACAGGCTCTGGCAACTGCTCGTAATGAAGCAGGTGCTGCTACTATTAAAACCTTCAGTGCTCGTGCAGATCTTATGGGTCTTGATCCTACTCTGGATATTACTGAGCGTAATAGACGGGGACGAGAGTCTCTCGCTGGCGAGTATAACTTTAATATGAAGAAGTTAGAAAGAGAAGAAAAAGAAGCTCTCTTTAATCAGCAACAAAAGGTGGATGAATGGGAGCTCACTCAGAACAGTAGAGAGCAGCTTACTAATATTCTGCAAACCTTCAGTCCTTGGTCTAGTGGTCTTATCGACCAACTTGGTGCACTAACTTCTGGGGCTCAGGACGATGAAGATTTAGCATTTAGAATGCAAGGATTAGGTCCAGACCTTCAGAATGCTATCGACCTTGCACGTAAGAATGCTAATGCAATGGCAATTACAGGTCAACTACAACAGAAGGATGTTGATGCTCTAAATTCTTGGTTTGATACACAAGAGACTATTCTTCAGAATGCTATTAAAGGTGATCTGTCTACTACAAGTACTATGACTCGCAGACTTAAGCTTCTTCAAGATACAGGAGCTATTAAGAATTGGATGTCTTCTGGTCAGTATATGCGCTTTAAAGACGCTGTGGGTGATGCTGGTATTGGTGTTATTGTTGGTATGATTGCCACAGAGACCTTTAACGTTGGAGACGAAGCCAGACAACAACTCCGTCAAGGTTTCATTGATCTCTGGAATGGTGTTCCTTCCGAAGCTGCTACAGAAGCTCAGAGAGCTCTTGATGAGTACACTAGCTTTAAGGCAGACCCTTCTAAGATGCAGTTCATGTCTCAAGCATCTGCTAGACGTACTATGCAATTTGCATCTCAGGCACTTCCTGAAGCTTCTAAAAGATTCGTCCAGAACTCGACTAATCCTGATGCACAAGATGATTACTTTGAAACTGCTCGTGGCCTGACCTACGCTGCTGCTTCTATTACCCCTAGTACTGAAGCTAATGATTATAGAGGCCAACAGTATGTTAATAACGTAACGGCCCTTATGGAAAATAGAGATTTCCAAGGGGCGCTTCTCAAACTAGATCAAGTTGCTCCGGGACAAGCTGCTATCGTTAGAGACAACTTATCCCAAGCTCTCTTTAATGCTTTTCAAACCGAAAGGGTTAAAGCTGAAAACTTATCCCGTAGACCTGTTGTTACTGAAGGTAAGTCTTATGGTAAGGGTGTGGGTGCTCCGGGCTTCACTGTTACAGGTAAGAGAAGCTTAAAATTCAATAAACAGACTGGCATGTTTGAGGGTGAGAACATGGACGGTGCTGTTGAGAAGCTCAATAAACTCTTAGACTATCGTACTCAGATTGAAGGCCAGAGAGGCTCCTTGAACTCCCTTAAGGAAGACGAAAGACGCCTTTTCTTAGCTACGAGTGAGCTGTCTGTTGGTGAGGCAAATGCTTCTGATATCCCAACTGATATGTCTGGTCGTGAGAAGATGATTAAGGGTATTGATGCTCTGGAACAGTCCTTGAGAATGAATGCTATTAATCCAGAGTCTATGATGACTCCTCCTAAGGTTGCTCAAATCCCTACGGACTTAGCTTCCTTAGACTTATCAGGAGTTCCTAAAGCTATCCAAGAGTACTTGCCTGATATTCAAGAAGTCTCTCAAGCATTGGGTCTACCCCCTAGCCTGATTACTGTCATGATGCAGAGAGAAAGCTATGGTGATCCTAGTGCAGAAAGTTCTAAAGGTGCCTTTGGTCTTATGCAATTGATGCCTGATACCGCTGCTGAACTTGGTGTTGATCCTAGAGATCCTCGTCAGAATATCGAAGGTGGTGCACGATACATCAAGATGATGTTAGACAAATATGATGGTGACCTTGTGACTGCTCTGATGGCATACAATTGGGGTCCGGGTAACGTAGACAAATGGAGAAAGTCTGGTGGTGTCAGAAACGTACCACAAGAAACTCAGGACTACGTTGAGTACATTATCGGAAAGCTTGGTTATGACATTTCAGAGTGAGCATTGGACTAAACTAACGGAGGAGGAGCTTGCTGAATGGCAGGCTCTTGCTCCCAACTTCTCACCAAAAGAGATCGCTTCTAAAGGTGATGGTTCTATTGTCGTGATCAAGGAGGCACTCAAAGCCCTCCAACGTATGCGTGACATCGCAGACAGACCCCTTACGATCAACAGTGGTTACCGTGATCCTGCCTATAATAGAGCTGTTGGGGGAGTCCTCAATAGCCAACACACGAGAGGCAGGGCGTTTGACATACATATAGCGAACTCTGAGGAAGGGCGGGAGCTTGAGCGTATAGCTGAAGACGTTGGTTTCACAGCTATTGGTAGATACCCTACGTTTATTCATGTAGATATGCGACCTCCTAAGTCAAATGGTGGTGGATATAGATGGGGAAGTTGGAAATGAAATGGTTAATTAGCCTTCTAGGTAGTCAATTAGGTCCATGGATACTTCTTGGATTAGGTGGAGTATGGTCAGGTTCTCTTGCGTATACTTACCTTCAAGGGCGTCACGATGGAAAGTCAGTTTGTGAAGCCCATTATAAAGACGAGCAAGCTCTTCGGTTAAATAAAACTGTTGAAGTCCTACGAGATCACCAAGAGACGGTAATTCGACTTCTGGAAGAAGAGAAGATTCAAAATCAGAAATTTGCTGAGACATTAGAAAATAAAATCCATAATAAAGAAACAATTGTTAAGGAGAAGTTGCGTGAGATCCCCATTGAAGTGGCTGCTGATTGCACCATTGACTACAATGCTATTAGGGTGCACAACACCATCGCTGACCCCACCGGAGATAATTAAGATTGAAAAGCCACTCCCTACGCCTCCTGACAGTTATATTATTAAGTGTCCAGAGACTTTAGAGAAGCTTAATATAGAAGAAGAAGAATGGTATGGTTACGACTATAAGACCCAAGTAACTATACTTAGTAAAGACTCCAAGGAACCTTGGGGAGAAGAGTATCACAACTGTGCGGAGACCCATAATGCACTGGTAGATTGGATTAAGGATAAACTTTTAAATGTTACAAACACACCTAATACAAATGATTGAGAAGGTGGTCAAGATACTAGATCAAAGTCTAGAATATCTTCTACTATCTTTTTTCTTAGCAAGTGCAGGTCTTCTGCTCCCTGCGGAGAGGGAAGAGAAGAAAGAGAGTATTGCTTATTTTATATCGGCAGTTATTCTTGGAACAGTTACAGGAGTAGTTTCACATAATACGCCAATGTTAACAGATTTTGATTATATGTTAGCATGTATTAGTACAATCTCTGGTCCAGCTACGTATGCGTTAATTAAAAGACGCACATTAATTGATTTAATCCGCATGTATAATAATGCGAAAAAAGGTGTCTATGATGGGAAAAAAGAAAGCCCCAAAGGAATTCCAGAAGATTCTGAAGAAAAGTTGGGCAAGTAATATTAATGGCACAGCGGCTAATAGAGCTAAGTCTCATAATCCAGCCGCCCGTTCATCTGCCCGAAATGAAATCAGACGGATAAACACCTATGGTCCCGACTCAGCTATTAAAGAAGCTGTGGCGACCAAAGGCAGGAAGTTCAAAAAATAAGAAATAAAAAACCCCCAACTGTTAAGCTGGGGGTTTCTTTTTGCGCAATTGCCTAGTAATCTAGGTCTTAAAGCCCGATACCTATCCTTAAGGGGTTGAACAAATGGAGTTACAACATAGATAGAGCGGGATACTATGGTTCTACAGCCGTTAGTCTAGCGTCTAGATCTCCTAGTGTAGAGTTAATAGATTCAATAGTACTGTCAAGAGTATCAACATCTGAAGAGACTATAATCACGTCTGCCTCAAAGATTTTATTTTGTCTTTCGATTCGTCGTAACAGCTTTTTCTGGAACCGGGGGTTTGCCCTTCGACTCGTCCTGTCTTTTTTCGCCAATTAATTTTGCCTCCTGTGCTAGTTTTTCAATAGCTTCAAGAGCATACCGCTTAGCAGTAAAACTGCCTACTCTATCAAGTCTTTTCGTATTATGCGTGACATACCATTTGGCGTCCGCATGGTCAAATTCAACATCAAACATTATAAATCCACAATCTCACAATAATTACCTGTGCACGCTAAGGTTTGCGTACCCTTCGTAGTGTCTTCCTTTTCAAACTCAGACAGTTTAGACCAATCAATTTCATAGATCGGAGCATTGTTAAACTCTTCTTCTGTGATTTCTTGGTAGGGTGCTTGTTTGTAAACATGGTCATCCGCAGGAAGAACTGAAACACCTGACATCTTATCAAATATATGATAAATGTTAGCCGCTACTTGTAGCCATTCATTTTCAGGGATATTGATAGTTACAGAGGGTTTATGCTCACACCAATGGTTTTGAAACATTTCCCAATCCCATAAGTGTTCATGACAACTAATATCTTTAGTTGTAATTGCATTGTCAGGTGCCTTCTGATAGAAAGTAAAGACAGAAGTAGTCTGTGGGTTCATCACACAAGGTTCAGACTCTACTCCACTTTCTCTAAGGAAGTTGGTAAGGGGGTCTTTGTTATCCCCTCTGACTGTTCGTTTGTAGTACTTTGCATATCTTGGATGGAGTCCTGACGCCGAATTAACGAGTTGCGATACTGTACCACTCGGCTTAACACAAGTAACAGCACAAGACTGATTAATCCCGAATAGATCAGCGTAGTACTTATTTCTGGAAACTGCATAGTCACGTAGTTCTCTTAAGGTTTCTGAATTAAACATTAGTCCGGGATTATCATAAATCCCTGTTAGACTAACACCAAGGAGTCTTTCTTCTTCGCAGTTGTCCCGCCAGATCTTTCTGAGATACTTGAAGTCTGTCCATCTTGACTGGACTGTTCCGAGGAAGACTGCTGTGTCGAGTTTTCGTTGAAGGCTTTCAACTGTGTCATCGTGTCGTACAACAACTTCAGTAAGGTTACAGAATTGATAGGGCCTGAGGATGATTTCGCTGCATGGATTAGTGCCAAAATCAATACCTTCAGATTGTCTACGTTCATTTCGCGCAACCTGTCTCCGCACTGCAGCGCGAGAAAAGATACCTCGTTCTCCTGATCTTGATTCATAAATATTCTTCCATTCTTCTAGAAACTGGCCAACCCCCGGCTTCTCTTCATAGACTGCAGAGTTATTAGCTAGTGCTCTATGGGGGTGAGTGTCCCACCATTGCCCACTCTTAGCTTTAGCCATTTCGTGATCGTCTAGGTCGCTGAGGCTAATAAGGGCGGAACGTCGTACACCTCCGACCACCACGATTTCGGCGATCTTGCATACAATATCATGACATTCAATTGATTTGAGCCTTCTGCCCTTAGCATTAATGAACGTACTTGTGGTAAATCTAAAGAGGTCTTCCAGGGGTTCAGGACCAGATGCTCTCCCTCCGAAAGTCTTAAGACGACTTCCTGCAGGTCGCACTTTACTTGTATCCCACTTAGGAATTTGTCCGCTGTACAGTAATGCAATAAGTTCTCTATAAGCCCGGGCCCAGCCAGCTTTACTGTCTCCAACGGTAATAGTTGTGTCAGTGTCTTCAAAATGCTCATTAACGATGGGTAGTTTGTTGACATTCTTTCTCTCGACACTAAAGCCTACACCTGCACCACACATAAGGATATACATAGCTTCATCGAAGGAGCGAAGACTATCAATAGGGAGATAAGCACAGTTATAGCCTGCTACATTACAGCGCTCTAAGGCGGGTCCTGCAGCCATTAAGGCTCGCATAGAGGGCATCACCTCAAGGTTCTTAATCGCCTCTCTGGCGTCCTCTAGAGCCCCTCCATAGTGGATATCATCCATATTTAGATCAAATTGAACATAATCAATATATCTATCTACAGTTTCATCCCAAGTTTCTCGTCTTTGTTCTTTATCTAGCCATCGCGCATAACGAGAAGTAGCGATGAACTGTTGATAATTATCCATTATTAGCCTTTACGTCCTCATCGTAAGCTTTTTTAACAAGCTTCTCTAATGATTTATTTACTTCAGTGAAGAACCACTTCTTATAGTGTTCTTTATCTACGGTGTGTGTATACATAGGACTGAAGTACTCTATACCTTGTGGAGTTAGAATAGTGTATCTCCATATAGTTCCTTTGTCATCTACTGTGACAAGTTCTTCAAATTCACTGTAATCCATGATTAACTCATTTTCTTAATTGTTTTAATCCAAGCTCTAGGAATTACAAAAGTATTAGAGAAACATTTTCCTGAATTCTCTGTCCCTCCTACAGATTGTGTCAATGAAACATAATCTTTAGTTTCATTATAACACCATCCAATTGTGTGCACAAGATAAGAATGATTAGATTGTTCTTCTAATTCTTCCTCTGTCAGCCAAGAACTTTGTGTCGTATAGGCATCATACCATACAATATAATAAAGGTGTTGTTTTTTAAACTTATAAGGTTTCTTCGCCATAGTCTCTCGGAGCTCTTCCTTCTTGAACATTAATTAACATCTCAATATAGTGCTTAGCTTTATAAAGATCTTCTAGGCCATTCTTTTCAGGGTAACGGAGAACGTACTTAATAACGTTCCCCACTAACCATTCTTCACCTAGAGCAGATACAATAAAGTCAACAGGCTGAACGGAGAATTGCTCATAGTGTTTCTGTCTCTTCACATCCATTACTTATATTCGGCCTTAAGCTGTTCCATTGAAATCCATTCAATGTCATAATCTCCTCGGGAGACATGTCGTTTAACCACGACACCACGGTTCCACAGATGGCTAGACTGTCTTGCAAATGATGGTGTATAATCTTGGAACACACCGCAAAATAGTCCGTGATGTCTTTCTCCTCCCACATTGCCACCGGTTTCATAATCAAGCGTATGGGTATGCCCCATTGTGCAAGATACTCTCTGGCGTTGTAGAAGGGCTCTAGCTGATGATGCAGGTCGTCCCATAACTCCGGTTGTGAAGTAGTGAGCGTAGTGGACACCATCAATTTCGACTGGATCGAGGAAATCGTAGACTTCTTTAAAGCCATACTGTTCACTCTCTAGGTCTTGGATACCAATAGTATCTTCTAAGATAGGATCACGATCAATTGCTCTATTAATACGTTCTTCATGGTTACCTAGACAGCGGACCATTCTAGGACGTTTCTTCTTTGCGCGCTTAATCCAGCGATACATGCGGTCCTGTGCTTCGATACCGGCTTCGATATCTTTTTTATATCTTCGACCTTCAAAACCTTTAGTTCCTCTGTCATAAGAACATAAGGAAGACATATCAAACCAATCACCAATGTCGATAACAACATCTGGTTTGATGTCAACAATAAGCTTGCCAAGGAGATCATATCGCTTGTTATTGTAATCGGGACTGGCATGACTATCGGGGACTACTAGGTGCGTTCGAGACATCCCTTTAAATCCTTCTTTGTAAGTTTATCTGGTGTTGTCCATCCGTACCCATTTTTCTCAGCCCATTCTGCATGAGTAGATTTTAGGCCGGGCACCTTTTTATGTGGAACGGGAAAGACAAAAACGATTTTAAGTGAAGGGTGGTTATGACGAACTGCGATCATTTTCTCGCGGTCACGTTGCATTAACACACCCTTCACCTCAAGGAGAATACCATCATCTAAAAAGAAGTCTGGCGTATACTTTTTGGTTAGAGTATAGGTAAAACTTTCAGCTTCATAAGTAAACTTGCGTTTCTTTTTACGTAGAATTGTAGCTACTAAAGCTTCTAGTTTAGAGCGGTATTTCCTTGTCCTTTTCCCTCTATGGAAAGACATTAGTTGATAGTAACTTCTTCCACTACTTCCATTGAGATAAGATGCTCAGCAGGGAATCCGAAGAGAGGAACCATAAGAGGCATCTCATCTTCCATCTGTTTAATCACATAGATATTCTTGGAAGATTCGTACCAGATACCTTTAACACGCTTAGTTAGGACGTTGCCTTGCTTGTCTTGGTATGTAATTTCAAATAGAGTCGTCTGGTCAACAACTTCTTTTTCTGTAGGTTCTGGTGCATCGCCACCACCATCAATTACTTTAAAGGTCATGTAATTTCTTTCTCTTTTATTTTAATTCAGGAACTTTCGGTTCCTTGACAACTTTAACTAAGAACTCAGGCTTATTAGAGTAGAGGAAGGTTCTAAGTCCTTTACCATTGTTTGCATCTGACCAGCATCTTTCTTTGAAAGCACAGTAAGAGCAACCAATACCAAGTTTTAGATTTCCACTAGCTCCCATAGGTTCGGGTTCATAGCATTTCTCAGGGGGAGTGTCTTTTGCAAGAGCTTCACGAATAAGATCAATCTTCTCAGATGGGTGTTCCATCTCTAGCTCTTGAAGGTCTACAG
>CEUX01212657.1_pt1 | contig 12816 bp, 5 predicted proteins | sample 531361 | NCBI WGS metagenome assembly CEUX01 (sample SAMEA2622736, study PRJEB7988) | marine metagenome | isolation source: saline water (ENVO:00002010), including
TTAATGGCTACATTAGCACAATTAGAAGATAGAGCGAGAAGGCGTTGCAATTTAGATTCTGGTCTACATACAATTACCTGCGAAGACCCTAACCCTACTAATGGGGACACTATAACTATAGACGATACAGTTTTTACTGTAAATTCTTCTGCTGGAGGCGTTGTATCGAAAGCTCATATTCTTTCAAATACTACGCCTGCGACTCAAGCTACTAACATAGCGACTGCTATTAATAATGTGTTCGCATCAAAGATATCTGCTAGCGCAGATAGCGCTGTTGTGACTATAACAGGTGCTAGAAAGATTAGCATCACGCAAAACCTCGTATCTTTTACGTTAGCACAGACATCTTCTGAGGATGAGCCACCATTGACTTCTGATATAGACCAGTGGTTATTAGACGCTCAAAATGATATTATGAATAAGCTTCCGATACAAATGTTTACACACAATTCTACATCGGGTGTAGAAAATCTTATTGTTAATGAAACTAGGGATGGTAGCCAGTTAGCGGTTAGGACTGATATACCTTTAAGCGGTAACGCAGCTTCATCAACTACTTATCCTGTTTTTAAGGTCTTAGAATTAGCGTGGCAGACAGATGACCAAGGCGGTGTTGCAGATTCTATTATAAAGGGAGAACACGTTCCTTATGATTTATTTGACCAAATCACTTCAGGGACACATCCATTTTTTTCAAATGCTATTGTAGATAATTCTCTTCCTTGGAGAAATAAATTTTGGACTATTTTTAATGGAGATATTAAAATATCGCCAATAACAAAAAATACTACTAATACTTACAGAATTACTTATGTACGAACTCCTAACGCGACTAGGACAGGAGAATGTAGCCTACCTCCTAATTTACAAAATGTAATGGTTACTTATGCTGCTGGAAGAATCTATGAGCAGTTAGGTAATTATGAGCTTGCAGGGGTTATGAAACAAGAATATTTAGCAGAGCTTTCTGCTGTAATACAGGGAGCTATGCAGTTTCCAAAACCTAAACACGAAATAGATAGTGAGGTAATCTAATGACAGTAGAAGAGATTGTTGCAAAAGTCAGATTAAATTTAGGTAGTCCTTCACAACAGGTCGTACCTGATGCAGAGCTGCTAACTTTAATTAATGAAGGTCAGTATGACATTGTTAAAGAAGGGGCTATTTTAAGAGGCTCTGCCCACTTTCCTACGATAGTGGATAGAGAAAGATATGCAATACCTAGCGATAGTATATCTTTGCTTAGAGTTGATTATGACGGAAATAAGATAGATTTAATAGAATATGACCAAATAGATGAACTGGATGTAACCTAATGAGTACGAGATACCATATTTACCCAGTATTAAAGCAAGGAAAATATTACTACCAATGGGGTGATAGTATAGGTATTTATCCTACCCCTACAGAGGTAAAAACAATAAGGGTGCATTACATAAGAAAACCAAAAACATTAGTTCAAGGCAGCACTCCTACAAGTGCATCTTATGCAAATACTCCAGAAATAGCAGCAGAACATCACGAAGCGCTTGTCGCTTATGCAACATATAAAGTATTGCTTAGAATTGACCCTCAAAAAGCGATGGTTTGGAAGCAAGAATGGATAGAGCTTTTCGATAAGGCTGTTAGTTCTTCTAAGGTTGTTAGAGATGAAATAGTACATAGCCCTTATACAGATATCTAATGGCAACAAAGCCTATCAAATATATAATAAGTGATTGGTCTGGAGGCATTGTCACTATAATCTCTCCAAGAGATTTGCAAGATAGTCAATTCCAAGAGCTTATAGATATAAATAATCAATTTCCGGGAAGGATAACAAAAGGGTTGTCTGTAAAAGAGCTAACCCCAACTTTAGATACTAATGGTTCTGTCTATATAACTAACGGAACTTCTGGCGCTGCTTTATATAATTATAGAGCAGAGTGGACTTTTGATGCTACACCGGTTCAAGTAGCTACTAAATATTGGCTATATATTGGCGCTGTAAATTCAACAGGCTCAAGCTGGGGCGCTATATTGATAAATCAAGAAACGGGTGCTAAAGATAAAGTATTTGATTTAGGCTGGGCTAAATATGGAAAAGAATCTCAGGCTACTGGAACTACAGCTAATCAACTCGTTGATTCGGGTATAGATTTAACTACCTTTTGTAGTGTGGGAGATGTTATATATAACACCGACGATGGGACTAAAGCCACTGTAACACAAGTTGTGGATGCGAATAACGTTGTTTTAAGCGCGGATATTATGGCAAGTGGAGAAAACTATAGGATAGGAGACATTCCTCAGCCAAATGCCTATTTTTATGCAGGGAATATACGTATTACTGACTCGGTGCTAACAAATCAGAACAGTTCTAAATTTATAGGGCATATTAAAAAGAAGTTTTTTGGCGTTGATGACCCTTCTGACTCATTTTTGAATGCAAAAAGTCCAAATAGCTGGAGACCTCAGATATCGAAAGAGATAAATGAATGGATTATAGAAGACCAAGAGTTAGCACCGCCTCAAATTATCAAAATGGATGGGTGTTTTGACCCTACTGGAAAAGTTTTAAATGCTAACGAAATAGGTTTGTATGTGTATGAACCTACTGAATACTCTCATAAAATAAAGCACGATAGCACTACTATTAGTGAGTGCGACCCTAATCCGGGAGAAGATATAAATTGGATGGACGCTCAGGGAGCTGGAAACGTATTTTCATCTGAAGATAAATATGCTTTTACATATATATATGATGGAGTTCAAGAGTCGGAACTATCCCGAGATGATGAGGGTAATATTGGAATATCGGGCTTTAAATGTGCTGAAGTCCCTGAAGAAAGCGTTGTTGAGGCTTTGAAATACAATCCTTCGGCTACATCTGATGTTGAAGAAGCTATTCCTATTAAGGTTGAAGAAGTGGTTTCTACTGACCCTCACGACAGGATAGGAGCTGTTCATTTAAAACTTACCTCTACAGACGCTAGCTATGGAGCGCATAAAGAGGTAGCTCCCGGAGATTATCTTGAAATAGGTGCAGAAATAGTAAAAGTTTATAAAGTGTGGTACGACAGTGGAGCATTTGTTTTTGTACACAGAGGTTGCAGAGGAACTACTCCTATAGATATAGAGGGTAAAAGCATATATAGGACTTCTCAAGTCCAAAAAGCTAGAGCTATTAATATAGTGATAAATACAGGGGCAGGAACAGCGGCAACCACTACATCTCCTAATATGGGCTCTTCAGGTTCAAATGTTTTAACTTTTACATTTAATAAGGCATTAGGAGCTATGCCAAATACTCAATTAGGCTCTAGTAGCGGAAATTTCCCTACAGGTCGAGACGATTATTTGGAGAACGGCTATGACTCTGACGGAAGACCTATATATAATGGAGCAGAATTTAAATGGTCTATAGACCATCCCGGAGTACCTTCAGGTGAAGATGCTTTATGTGTTCAAAAATTAGATTTTAATATAGATAGGGATGGTACGACCAATAATAATCAACTGCTTATTAATGTTTTAGTTCAAAATGATACAGCAGATAGTAGCACTTTTAACTATGGACAGTTAATTAATATGGTTAATGATAACCAAAAATCTACCGCTTCTTCAGGAGCTAACCCTAAAATAGACAATATGTTTGAATTAGGTAGGTGGGGAGAACTTAGTGGTTCAGTCAGTCAGGCTTTTCAGACAGCAGCCTCTTTTACGGATGCGTTTTCTACTGTTTCAGGTGGAACAAATTCAGACCTATCTTCCTTCCATAAAAGAGTTACAGGAATAAAGCTTTATTGGCAACCTAAAGGCGAAGAAGACTGGTATCACGCAATGACTTATGATATAAATAAAGGTGCTTGGGATGACACTTATGCTCAAAGAGACCTTGAATGTACACCTACAGAAGGTATTGGTCATAGAAACGTTCTTGGAGATAATTTAAATCAAGTTAGCTCTAATTTTGGTGCTTGGATAGACTGCCCTTTTTGGAATTGGCATACAGGTAATGAGTTGACCCAACAAGGCAACGAGAGTGGTTCTCCTACAGTTGAGGTAAAAAGATTTTATAAAGGATATCTTGGTTTTGGAAATGTAGGAAAACTAACGCAAGCTTCTGGAAGTGTTCCCACTTCTTCAAATGTAACGTTTGAGCCTGATAAACACGACGTTGTAGGTAGTATATTTTTAATAGCTCCTATTCCAGCCGCAGATTTAACAGGACATTGGGAGAAATATACTGGAAAATTTAATCAATTAAGAACTATGTATGGTAGGTTTTATGCTAGAGCGACTGGATATGAGGATGATATGATGACTTTCGGAGCAGGGCTAAATGGGATTAATGATTATGACTCGTATTTATTGAAAAATCCTGTTCAAGTTCAATGGATAGGAGGCATAGGAAGTGGTGGAAGTGATATAATTGCTATACTGCAAAATACTGGTCTTGGTGTGACTATTAATCCTACTTTTTTAGGCTACGGTCAGCACGGTAATGTAATTTTTTTCAAGCTTAGAGATACAGATGCAGAAAGTACAAGGTATAAAGATAGTAGTGATTTACAAGTGTATAGGCTTCACGAAGACGTTAATATGCCAACCTCTCTTTTAAGGCAGCTTAAAGTTGAAAGGGAGTTGACTCCAGTAAAGGAGAACAATTTAACTGGAGATGTGTGTATGGCAGGAACTAACTTTCCTGTTAATCATTACGGCGGGGGTATGTGGTCTGATGAAAGAATCTTAGATACAAATGGCGGCGACTGTATTGGTATGGAAAATACTCAAGACAAACACGCAGACCATAATCACGATTTTAATAAACACGGATACGAATATAAATCTACTTTCGCTAGAGGAGACTGCGCTACAACAATGTATTTGCCGTTTGACGGAGCTAAGTTAATGACATACCAAGGTCTTACTGATAGGTCTCAAAAAGCCCGTATAAAGCCTGTTAGATGGAAAGATAGCACTATTATAAATGCTATGACTGTAGTAGCTAATGTAGATATTGTCGATGATGAGAATCAAAGGAATAGAGAGAAAAGCAGGATATTGTGGACTCTTCCTTATAGGTTTGATGAATTTGCTTTCCATAGAAGTAGGGATATAGGAATGGCTGATGCTGATGAGATTATGGGTATTACCTCTATTCAAGGTGGTATTTTAGTTATGAAAGAAAGTAATGTATATATTTTAGACCCATCTCAAGGTTTTAGAGAGGTTCAAAGAATACAAGGAATAGGACTTTCCTATGCTAACGCATACACTAATACTCCTTTTGGAGTGGCTTTAGTTAATAAGTCTGGAATATATTTAATGCCTAATAAAGAAGAGTTAAGTGTGACGATTAGAGACCTTTTTGCAAGTAGCTCTGGTATAACTATAAAAAGACCTAGTCTTGGGTTTTCTGCTAAGCTTGGAGAGTTGATATTTCTACCTGATACAACTGAAACGCATACAGGTTATTATAAGTATAATTTTGCAACTAAAGGTTGGACTCAGCACGGAAAAATTAAGAATATAACAGACGGTACTTACTCTAACCTTATTTTTGGAGACAACGATGAAGCGCAAGTTTTAATTTTTGATAATAGTGACACGGTTTTCACTGACCACGATACTGTTAGCATACACGAATTTAATGACGACACAGGGGCTACAACAGCAACAGCAGGTTCTTGGAAAACAAAAGAATATGTCTTTGATTCTCCTGATACATTTAAGTATATTAGAACACTGAGAATGACGTATAAAAGCTCAGTTGCTATAACTTGTAGTATTTATATAGATGGAGTTTTAAATAAAACAAAATCTATTCCCGTTAGCACGGCATTAGCAACATATAACTTGCCAGTAAATACAACTGGTAAGGCAATATCGTTTAAATTTGAAACAACCTCAACTGACCTTCACGTAGAGGATATGGAGATAATCGGTTGGGATACAATGAAGGGAGATTAGTATGGCAGTAGATAGAGATAGAGGTTATGGATATAAAGAGGTCGAAAGAGATGTTTTCTTTGATTCTGAAGGTAATAGATATCAAGTTATGCAGAGAAGATGGAGGACTGGGCAGTGGAGACAGTCTAGGTGGAGAGATTGGATTGTTGTTGCGACAGACCCTGATGGAAACGAGATATCTGATAAAACTGTTAAGGTTAAAAGCGTTGAAGATGCTAAAAATAGAGTTAGGCAAGCAGATAAAGAAAACGCTGTTTACTCAGGAGAAGAATTTCAGAATAAGCTAAAAGCTGATAAAGAGACTAAGAGATTAGATTTAAAGGCTCACGAGGCTGTTGCTCAGGCAAAGCAATCAGCTATGGATACCACTAAACGTCAAACAGAGATAGCTCAACAACAAACGGCAAGAGTTTCAGGTGAAGCCATAAGGTCGCAAAGAGATGCTTTGTTAGCACAGGGCTATAATCCTGAAGAAGCACGTATGATGACTGCTCAAGGCTCTGAAGCTGTTGCAAGAACTATTTCAGATTTAGGTCAACAAGGTATGGCTGTGCAAGCTCAAACAGTAGGTAATATAGCTCAGTTTGGGGCAGAGCAAGGCTGGACAGCAGAAAAACTTTCTCAAGGAATTAAACAAATGCAGCAAGACCTTATGAAGCATAGAGAAACTTTAGCTAATCAGCTTAAAGTAACTGGTATGCAGACTAAGGCTCAAAAACAGGCAGCAAGCAGTGCTGCGTGGGGTTCAGCCGCTGAAGGTCTTGGCGCAGCACTAGGAGGGCAAGGATAAATGGCTTCTGAAGCAGTCGCTAGATTTATAACTGGACTTATTAAAAGCAAGAAAAAGAAGGAAGAAAAGGAGAAGAAATTAGCTAATGCGGAAGCTAAAGCTGCTAAAACTGCTAAAGAAAAAGAGCATAAAGCTAAAGTAACCTACTATAAAGATATTGCTAGTGCTAATCCAGATTCAGAGCTTGGAAATTGGGCGACTCAATTTGCTCAATATTGGCAAGGTCAGGTCGCAGGTGAAAATACTGTTATGCCTAGTCCTCCTCCAGAAATAGCAGACGCTTTAAGACAGGTTAAGCAAGGGGCAGCTGTAACAGAAGTAGACCCTATGCTAACATCAAATGATGAGCAGAAAGAAGAGATTCGTAGGGCTCACGATATTAAAAGAAGATATGATGAATGGTGGAATAGCCTTACCCCTGTAGACCAAAATAAAATAGAGAAAAGAAGACGTATTCAAAATCTTCCAACTGGCTCTCCTACGATAGAGCAGATTATGCAAGATACTAGCCTTTATGAAGACCAACTAGAGACTCACAAGAAAGAGCTTACTACGGCTGGGACAGATGTATCTACTCAAAAAGCTGAATATGAGCACGAGAAAAGTAGTTTAAGTTATAGAGAAGGTCTTGAGCAAGACATAGACGCGGGATTTGCAAGGATATATTTAAAAATGCATATAGATAAATTAGACCAGCAAGGGATTTCATATGACCTTCAGGAGCAGCTTGAGATGATTAGGGCAATGCGAGCTAGTCCAAATCAAAAAACTAAACCTATTTACGCGCCTATAGATGACGAAGGTATGGACTCATTGTTCGATAAGCTTGTAATGTATGAAAGGTTGTTTGGTGAACAATATTCGGTTTATGACCAGATGTGGGATAATAAAATCTTTGACCCAAACTTAGAAATCGGTGTTTACCAAGATGATTCTGGTAAGAATTTTCTCGCTAAAAAAGGTGCTAAAGGGCAACCCTTATATAAAGACGGCATATCTTTAAGAGACTTATACTCTTCTTATGGTATAGATAATAATGAGACGATTGATGACCCAGCAGGAACAGGAGGGCAAGTAAGAAATCCAAATTTTAAAAAACCGGTTGAGAAAATTAATGAGTATATATCTGATTTTTTCCCTAAAGTTTATTCAAAGGTTCAAATAGTAGACAAAGAAAGGCAAGACTACGAGGAAGCCTTAACTAAGCGTGCTGATATTCAGAAGAAGATTAAATCTTTAAGTACAAGTGTGCTAAACCTTAAATTCCAAAGAATGGGTTATGTTCCCTCTAAAGATACTAGGGATAAGATTAAAGATACTAGGCAGAAAATTAAGAATCCTACTTATGGTCAGAATATTGAGGTTGAAAACAAAGATTATGGTAGTCCAATCCCAAACCCTGCTTGGGATGCAGATGCGGCAGAAGAAGCTAGAAAAGCTAATACTCCATATATAGATGAAAGAGAAACTATTGATGATGGTGTAGGTAATCAAATGCCTAATCCTTTTTATAATAAAGAAATGCAGGAAAATATTATGGATTGGAGAGCAAAGATTCTACAAAAAGATGATGTTGAATGGAAAGATAATAGTGATTATGGAAAAATGGTTGATAATCCCGGAAAAGGCTTAGCTTTAACTCAATATCCTTATCTTCAAGACGAGGAAGATGAGTAATGTCTACTGTTGACCCTAATCAACTATATAATCAAATAAAGAAGGATGATGATGAAGAAATTGCAGTAAGCTCTGACGATGTTGCTGTTGTTTCTCCTGTGTTTAAGAAAAATGCAGGAATCCCTGATGCCCCTGAATGGCAAGACGCTCCACCTACCCCTCCTCCGTCAACATATAAGCCTCCTGTAGGGTATGTAGCTCCTGAAGAAGAAGAGAAGGATAAGAGGGGAACTTATGAAGTTTTTGACGATATTTATAATGAATTTACGTTTGTAGATAATATGCCTCAAGATATAAGTGGTGAAAGAGGCTCTTTTTTAATTAAAGAATTTCAAAAATCTCTTAATCTGCCAGAGACCGGAAACTTTAATGATGAGGCGACAAGCCTAGCTTTAACTAAGTGGTCTGAAGATAAAGGTTATAGACAGAAAAAAGCTATTTATGACGCTGCTGCTAAAAAAGAGTATGAAGCAAATCCTTCATCTATAGAAGGAATCCCTAAATATAAAATTTCTGGTAGCAAGTATTGGGAAGGCAAAAATATCGAGAATATGACAAATGCAGAGATTGTTGTATATAAGGAATTTATCGCGGGCTTAAAAGCTAATAAAAAGGGTACGTTAAATCAAAAATTTAGATTAGACTGGAATCCTGAAGTGCAACCTATAGATGTCAATAATCCTGTTGTTATGGTGGGTCAAATAGAGCCTTTAGGATATGACCCTAATGAGTTTGTTAGAGAATATAAAGCGATAGAAAAAGTTTGGAATCCTAAAACAAAAGAATATGATACAAAAGAAGTCATTAAGAGTCATTCTTACGGCTCTGGGAGTATGAAAGGCTTTGCTAGGCAAGATGGCGATAATTTATCTTCTTGGTTAGCACGCGAAGAAACTGAGTATATGACAGATTGGAGAGATACTGAGTTAGTTAGTTATTCTACAGGTTTCAATAAGAGTACAGATTACTCTAAGGGTTACCATATTATGAACCTAGAAGATTTTTCAGGTAACGTTCATAACGTTCAAATAATACCTGTTCCTAGAGGATATGGGTGGGTAGGAGGTTTTAATGGAGAGTATACTAATGAAGAGACTGGAGAGGGTATAATTACAGAAAAAACTCACAGTAGGCGGACTTCAAAATTTATTACTCGTAGACCCGAAGGCTATGAAGAGATGTCTCCTGCTTTAAAAGATGAGACTAATAGGCAATGGGAAACCTCTATCGATGATTTAAATGACCTTATTAAAATGTTTAATAGTACAGACCCTGAAGACCAAGAAAGTAGGATATCTTTAGCTAAAAAAATAAACCGTTATAACGTCACTAAGGAAGGAATTTGGATTCCTCACGAAGGAACAGTAGATGATTGGGAGTTAAAAGGTGGTGCTAAAGTAAGCTTATGGATTGATGGAAAGCCGTTTTCAGGAAGAGCTGGCGAAAAAGGTAGTGTAGAGATTGCGTCTGTTAGCCCTGATGGTCAAGAAATTACTTTTATGAGCGGTACAGAAGAAAATAGGTATATCACACATAATATATACGATATTTTAAATGGGGAAGTTGGTATTACAGATATGGAGCAGTTTTATTTGTCTTCTAAGGTTAAATTAGATAATACTTTTATATATAGTCCTCCTGCTAACGATAGAAACTCTTTAGACCGACATCAAGAGATTATGAGCGACCCGGTTGCTGTTCGCTCTATAGAGACGGGGCAGGTCAGTTATGAAGACTTGTTAGCAGGGACAAATACGAGTATAGAAAAGGGCGTTCTTAATTGGGTTGACCCTAAAGATATGAGCGTTATAGAGGAGATTAGTAAGTTTGATGAACTTCAAGTTAATTTCTTTACTGACCCTGCTGGAAGAAATATTTTAAGCCTGTCAAGAGTAAAAAGCGCTCCAGATAAAGTGATAGCAGAATTTACTGATGGAACCTCTATGGAGGTTAATACTAAAAAATATATTGCTTGGAAAAAATTAAAAGATAGAATTAATTCTATTAGAAGTATAGATGAAGGTATTGATATGAACGACCCTAGGTGGGTTAGCCCTTATGCGCTAGAGAAAGAAATGAGGGATATACAAGGAGAGATTCAGGCGTTTAATGTTGTTTATGGGGATGATAATAAGGTTGAGGTTGCGAGGCTGTATAGGTCTTTATTAGACACTTATTTTGATAGGAAGCTTGATTATGTAATTCCTACCCCTGACCAAGCTTATGATATGTATTATGCATTTGAGTCTTGGAATCCTCATATGCCTCCTTTAAGCAAAGAAGAGTTTTTTACATACAATGGTTGGGAGGACGGAGTAAATCCTTATAATCCTGATACTGTTATGGGCGAGCTCTTGATGCAGCGAGGTAGAGTTAAAACTGCATCAGATATATCAACACAGGCTCGGTATTTACGTAACCTTGTTTGGTATTTAGAAGCCAATCAATTTACTGGCGAAGGTATTTATGCAGGAAACAGGGTTGAGGAAATGGAGTCAGGGTATAATAGTATGCTTGGTTGGCAGTTAGGGCAGGAGCGATTTGTAAGTAAGGAAGATGCGGGGTTTGGTCATTGGACAGGAGATGACTCTGCAATAGATGGTAATTATTGGTATGCAGCTCAATTTCCTGCTTGGAGTTATGACTGGAGCTTTAAAAAGGACACATCTCCGTTAAAGACTCAATTAGAGGCACCTGCTCATTCTACTGCAACTATGGCAAGTGGTGTCCGTTCTATTATTGAAGAATTTAAACATCACGAGCGAAAATGGACTGAACAGTATGGACAAAGATTACTAGGTGATGATGAGAAAAAGTGGACAGAAGTTCAAGCTGGAGGAAGTTTAGGTGTAGACGAGTTCTTTCATTTGCAAGATATGATTGCATCAATGAAAGACCCTTTAGGTTTGGAATCTATTGCGATTAAAGCTATACATAACCCTATGGGTTTTATGAACGAGTTATTTCACACCGCTACAGAGGAATTTGTGAAAGAGCAAATACAAAAAGGGAATATAGACCCTGAGACTTATGACCCTCACGACTATATGGTTTATGATGCGTTAAGCTTAATGAATGATAGATTTATAAAAGATGTTATACTTGATGATGAGTCTCTTCAAGATTTTATAAAAGATATGGACGATAAAGGGTTAATGCCTTACGATTTCTTGGCTATGGACTCAGAGACTCGCTCTAAATTTTTTACAGGACTATATTCTTTCCTTGGTAAGGGAGAGAATCTTATGACTTTACCAAATATAGCAATGATGGTTGCTTTTAAGAAGGCTTACACTTCTGCTGGCAAAGGTACTATGACGCAGAGCGTTATGACGGCTGGAGCTACTGCGGTTTTTGCTCCTATGGTCGCTGTTGAAACTGCTGATACAGTTCAAGAGCTAATAAAAGAATATTCTAAGTCTGACGAAGATTTTGATAGCTTACACGCTGACCAGTTATGGGGAGAATTAATTTTTGACGGAACTATGGCTCTTCCTTTTGCATATATAGGTGGTAAGGCGGTCTACCAAAGAGGAAATATGGCTAAAAACTATGGATTTAGAGTTGCTGCTAACCCATTTGTACCTTACACTTCTCTTAAATCTTTTAAGCAAAATCTTTCTCAGGGTGGCGGATTTGGAGCTCAGGGTAAGACTGCAAACCCTCAATCTAATCTTGTTAATAACCTTAGTAAGGAGGGAGCTCCTGCGGCTTACACTTCTATTAGCGCTCAAGCCGAGGCATTAATGGGTGTGAATAGTAATCATTATTTAGGAACTTTACTGGCTACAAAAGAGGGTCGTAATTTATATGAGACTATTGTAAATAAAGGGAAGGTTAGTAGGAAAGATAGGAAAAAATTAACAAAAATTCTCAAAGACAAAGACCCTAATGCTCTTAAAAATATAGAAGAAGGTATAGCTGTTTGGGATGAATTAAGTGGAACTCTTCTTCAAGAGTTTTATTGGAATAAAAAGTTTCCAAATAAAGATAGATATGAATGGATGCAGTTTTTAGATAGTAAGTTTGCAAATATCCTTAAAACTAAAAAAGGACAACAATTATCCCCTGAAGATGTTGTTATTCTTAGAAAGCATCTTGGAGAGCAATACAATTTAAAATATAAGCAAGTAAAAGAAAATATCACTGCTAATTTAAGAGATTTAGATTTATATCCGACAGGGGCGGGAGGAAAACCTACTCCAACCAAGAAAAACAGAGTTGATGAAGATGAGATGGCAGAGTATCTTGGCAATATAAACTTAGATAAATACCCGCCAGATGTTCAAGCGGCTTTTAGGCAGCTTAGTAGGGTTATAGGTAAGAATATAAATGACGAGTTAAGGTTTAGGACTAAAGGAAGAGGTTTGTTTGGAACCTCTTGGAAAAAA
>CEUX01024827.1_pt1 | contig 12801 bp, 10 predicted proteins | sample 531361 | NCBI WGS metagenome assembly CEUX01 (sample SAMEA2622736, study PRJEB7988) | marine metagenome | isolation source: saline water (ENVO:00002010), including
CGAAAGCATCCATACAAACCCAAGAAACGCAACAGAAAACACCGTAATTCCCGCTACTGCCGCCCATGCAGCATCTCCAAGCCCAGCAAAAGCCTTAACGAACTGAGCCATGCCTATAGCAGCGATGTAAATCCCGCCACCAATCATCAATATCGCAGCACCCACAGCCAAGATAGAAGGACCAGCCTTCTTGCTGTTTTCGCTCACTTCCTTGATTGCGTCCCCCATTTTATCTATGGATTCACCTGACGTTCTCTCCAAAGATTCGGCTACTCTTGTGAGCGACTCGTTCATTGAGTCTATCCCCTCGGTTACAGCCTTTGAAAATGTTCTCACGGGGGCTGTCATAGCACTCATAGCCATCCGCATCCCGATAAAGCCCGCGACGATCATTGCAAGACCCCCGCCAATAGTCAACGCTATTGTGCCTTTAGTTCCCAGCGTCTCAGCCACTTCCTGCATCCAATTCAGAAGGGGGATGATGTAATCATTAATAATGGGCGCTAAGTTCGCTGTAAAAGCAAGTCTAGTAGCTTCCAATTCTTCTGAGAAAGTTTGTGTAAACTTTGTGGCTTCCTTAAGCTCTTCAAGTTGCATTGCGGATTGACTGGAAGCCATTCCTAGAGCCTCCATATCGCCGCTCATCAGTGCCATCAAATCTGCGGTGCTTTCAAGCCCAGCAGCTTCCGCTACCGCCCTTCTCATGGCTGGATTCATTGTCTCAAAAGACATTCCTGCATCCAACACAGCGTCTCGAACTTGCATCATCGCGGCAGCGGGGTCTTCCAAGCTCAAATTGACCATATCAATGGTATTAAGGAAGGGACCGCCAAGAAGTGCGTTTAGGCGCCCCACATGGTCCGCAGCCCCGCTAAAGGTGGTAAATTGCTCTGTAATACTCAGCAGCTTAGTAAGCTCGATACCGGTTACCTTTGCCATCTCCTTAAGATCGAGAAAGACCTCAATTGCTTGATCTCCGAAGGAAGCAAATTCTTTACCAGCCGCCGCAAAATCTGATGCCATCTCTTCGGGTAGCACGCCGATGGCGAGTGCTGCCGTCTGGAGGCGTCTAGTGGTCTCTTCCGCCTCAATCGCGTTCATGCCCAAGCTTGTGGTCATAATGTGTAAGTTTTGGGTTGTAGTGTCAGTTGCGACACCCAACTCATTGAGGATTGCTGTGGTAGTTGACAATGTTTCTTGCTGGGTTTTCGACAACGCAGTAAATCGAGTCATGCTGGCAATCAGCCTCTGATGTGCCTGAGCGGCTTCTTCAAAAGAGACGCCCGCGTCTTGTTGGGCTCGCATGAGGTCATAGATTTGATCATCATATTTGCCCATCATACCGGTGGCTTCATTAAAGTCGGCTGTAACAGACTGAATTTCGATACCAAGTGCAATGCTAGATGTGATATAGGCAGCGAGCAATTCTTCTCCGGTGTGCATCAGGTTTGACCACCCTTGAAGACCAAATATATTTTGTCTGAGAGAGCCAAGCACTTTGCCCATGCCGCCTGCGAAGCCTTCAGCACCAGATGTGGCAGCAGCCAGCTTGCCCCCAAAGGAGCCCAAGACATCCGTGTTGCCACCAATTACAGGGATGAGTCCTGCTAATTCTTTTCCTAAGTCTTTGGATGCGCCAGCAAACTTCTTCTCTATATCCGAGGATCGAGACATCGTTTCATTGTATTCGTCAAGCCCAGATTTTGCTTGACGAATGTCCTCGTTGAGTTCAACCAGACTTTTACTTACTTCACCACCCGCACGCCGGAGGTCTCGCATAGCCTCGGCTTCTTTTAGAGTGGTCTCCATCAAATCGCGTTGCTGTTCAGCAGTAAGCCCACTTTGCTCGGCAAGCGCCTCAAGCTCTTGTCTTTCAGCCGCAAGAGCGTCGGTCAGCGCCTTAATTTCGTCTCTACTTCTTGCCATTTATAAAGCCCTCACTCGAACGGCCACTTTATACCAGTCTCACGCTCAAAGGCATTTATTGCTTTTTTTAGCTTTGCCTTGTTAGAGATGGTACGCGGATCATCAAGTCCGTGCCTCTTAGCCACCTCAATATATTTCTTTTCGTTTCCCAGTGCTCTCGCGAAAGATTTCACCTCCGTGGGTGTTCCTCGCACACTGACACCACCAGACGGGACGCTGATCCCCGGATTGTCAAACATCCTCTTCGTAATCAGCTTGACCCAGTTACCAAATGCTGCCAAGAATGACTCATTAAGTTCGCTATTCCGTATCTCCGCAAAATCAATAACAATGGGTTCCAGCTTTTCTTCATTTATCATGTGGCGGTCTCCTTATAGGGTCACTCTATATAAATAGTTCCTTATGCAAGAAAGGTCGAAGGCTTTCGCCTTCGACCCTATTTTGGCGGTCCATGGGGGGATGATCCGCCAGAGCGACCTTTTTTCTGAGCCGCTTTAACTTGCTCTGTTTCATTTTTAAGCTGCTTCTCTAGCCTCTTTAAGAACCAGTAGCGAACCTGAACAGGTAAATTATAGGCTTCGTAAAAACTCCACCCTCCGTGGTACTTGAGCAGAAAAAACTGCTCATATACACTTTCAATATATTGATCACTGAGCCCAAAAAAATTTGGCTGTCAAGGGCACCTCCATTTCGGTCTCTACTCCGCATGAAGAGCAGGTGAACTCTTGAGTTAGATCAATATTGGGCAACACCTGTCGATAAGCCCTACGAATGTATCGAGCCTCGGAAGCCGGGGCTTGATTGATGAATGATTCTCTATATGCCGACTCCGTATTCCCGTTAACGGAAACGATTAGCCTTTTAAGCTGATCGGTCAAAGTCGTTTCTGGAAGCTTTTTACGCCTCTTGTTAGCGGCAAGCTGAGTAAGATATTTTTCATCTACTCCATACATGGGGCGGACTTCAACTTCTGCACCCAGACGAGGAGTCTTAATGATATAGGACCCTTGTTCTGTTTGGGTAACATCGTACTCGCCGGGGTCGTCGCCATAGTTAGTGGTAGCCAACTCTAGATCGAAATTATATTCCACCTTAGCGGCACAACTGGGACAAGTAACGTTTATCTCGTAGTCTTTGCCGTAGCCGCTAATACGAGCGGCAATAATTATAGCATTCTTGTCGCCCACTGCAAGTTCGTCTACTTTCACGCGGGGATCAAGAATAACATTTTGAAGCATTCTATCAATCGCAACACCCTTTTTCAAAAGGGACTGAGAAGTTAGAATATCTTCCTCTTTCGCTGTCATAAAGCGAATCTCTAATTGCTCACAACCATTAAGGGGATGCGACTCGGGATAGAGTCGCCCTCTTGATGGCAAATCCACAAACATAGTGGGCGTTGCAAACGCCAACATAGGATTGGGGGGAGCATCTGTCATAGGGGAGTCTGTTACTGCGACTGATGGAGCCCCTAAACGATCTCCATTATTTCTAGCCATTTACACCTCTGTTAAATCTTATCTCTTGTGCTCTCTACTACGATCCGGGCTCAAAATAGGTATTCTGATCCAGAGTAGTCGTACCCAACTCGGCAGTGATCTCATTGCTGATAGAACCAACCGGAGAGGCAACCGCCGTTGTCAAGTATGCCCAGTCATAGCGGAAAGTCAATTCAATGGTAGACATGTCATCACTATCATAAGCCAATTCGGAGAATTTAGCGCCTGTGATGAATGCATTCCAAAGGGTCCAAGTCTCAATTGGATTACTGAGCGAGTCGATCTGCATGATCTTAACACCGCCAAGGGCTGTAACTGCTGCCGTCTTGGAGGTTGTCGTACCTACATCTGCCATGCTCATTGCAGAAGGATCATATCCGCTTGCCTTCATGATAGCCAACGTGGAGTTAGCTGCATCGGGAGAAACCGGATCAACCAACGTCACCGTCACTTCTTCCCACTCTGTACGGGTGGGGTAATAGAAGGTATGGTTCAAAAACTTGTGCTCGGTGGTGCCAACGGTAAAGCTAGGCTTTGAAACACTTTTCGCATACCACTGTGCATTGTTTTCCATTGTACCCAATTCGACCAAAAATCTATACGCTCTCTTCGGGTCTTGTAGTGTTGCATCGGTCCAAAAAGCCATTATTTGTTTTCTCCCTTTCTATAATAAGTAGTTGGGGTGAAATAAATCACCCCTTTTTTTAGTCTTCGAATGACGCTCCTGTCCTCGTGATATTGAAGTCAATGGCAATAAATTCAATTGCATAAGCTGGCTTCAAGAAGATCTTCGCATACATGATGTTGCGGTCAATCAAGTCAGGGGTCGTCGTAGTCTCATCAAGAACAACCTTGAATTCTGTCAATCCGAGTCTGGACTGAACACTAGCCAACAAGGGGTTAGCCTGATTGGTAAAGCGCGTCCAAGTAGCTCGCACGTTCTGATCAAACAGGATGCCTGCTGCAATCCGCGAAATCTCCTTCTTGATGTAGATCATCAAGCGTCGAACATTGATGCGATCAAGTGCGGACGGCGTAACTTGCAAGGTCTTCTGACCAAAGACAACGAGACCTTCACTTGGGAAAGAAGCAATCGGATTAATGTTTGCTTCGTAAAGCGTATCACGATCCGATGAACTCAGCTTCTCAGTAACGGCTGTCACAGGGATTCCTGCGGCGCCTCCAGTGAGACCGCCCCGATTGAATCCAGCAGGAGCAAACCAAACCTCTGACCTGCTTTCAGAACTCGCGAAAGTTCCAATAGCGGCGACCGAAGGTGGAGCCCACAGGCGCTGTCCGGTCATGGTATCAGTAACCTGCACCCAAGGATAGTATGTACACCCATAACTGGAGTTGATAGAGCGGTCTCTAAGAGCCGTCACAACTCCCGCAAGGGATGTGGCTGTCACGCGGGACTTGAAGTTGTTATAATTCTCAGTGAAAGGCTGATATACTCCACGGAGATCGATGATTCCGAGGGCGTCTCCTCTCTCTTCGCAAACGTTAAGGACCTTCTTCGTCAAATTCTCGTTAACAATACCGGGAACCGTCAGCATGTTCATTTCAACAAACTCTGGATCCTTAACAGTGTTAACTGCTTTCTCAATAGTATTATAAGCATAGTTATTAAGCGCCGTAGCGGTGGGGCTCATAAAGCCATCGCGGAACGGATCCTTCTCCTTAATGTTGAAGCCGTCAAAGCCACCATAAAGCGGAGTAGTAAACTTATTCAATTTATAATCCAGTATGGACTCATATGTGCTTCCTGCCGTAACCGAAGTACCTCCGGCTGTGCTGATAGGCGCTCCATAACCTTCCATGCCGACGACGCCTTGACGTGAGCCCGAAGCCCAATACGCCTTGTTAATGTTGCCGCCTGTTCCGGCACTGTCATCGGGAACAATGATATCGTCCAAGGTAAAAATCCAAGAATATTCATTGTTTGTCGGAGGTCCAGAAAGAGTATCAAACCCTGCGGTAGTAGACTCCAGAGGAAGACCGCGCAGATAATCACGATAGCCTTGGTCAAATGTAGTGGATGTTCTGCCGGAAGTCCATGTGTTGGTCTGAAGACCCCAGTAAGCCTCTTTGCCGCTCGCAACCCCATGATCCGAAGCCGAGAGCCTCGTAAGTGTCGAGGGGAAGAACAGCGAAGAAGTAAACTGATAGGCACCGGCTCCGGTGTTGGCGCCTCCAATGGACGTTTGAATACGCATTGCGACCCCAAGGTTCGCTGGCAACTCTTCGTAACCACTCATTCCCGCAAAGTTACCAGCACAAGAGGAGGTTCCTGCCACATAGGAATAGCCTATTCCATAACCGCCACCAGCGCCGTTTACAAAATTGCCAACAGTCAAGCCAGTTCCTTCGTCCGTATTTGTTCGGTTCCCGTCGATTCCAGCATGGTCTTGCGTTACGACAACATCCTCACCACTTGCAGCAGCCGTAAAGCCGATAGCAGTACCGGCGTTAATTCTAGTGATGAGTTGATCCCGAACATCTGCGCGAGTGGTAGTGCCGAGAAGACCAACCGTAACGGTGGTGCCGGGGGTATATGCATCGCCGTTGGTGCCGGTGCCACCGCCCGTGGAAAGGTTATACGTTGTCGTTACACCAGCAGTATCAGTTAGTGTAAAGTCTTTAGTATCGACAATGGATGCTTCGGCAACAGTGGTTATTGTTGCTGTTGCTGCTGCGGCTCCGGTGTTGCCGATAGTTGTTTGGTCTCCGGTGCCCAGAAGGGGAATAATGTTCGACCCAGTTGAATAAGTGGCACTCCCAGAGATAACCATAAAGCCCGGTGGGCGTGGTGGTCCGAAGACACCAAATGGAAGCGAACGCTCATCATAAGCGCCGATATCGGGGTTCATTTCAATGCGAACGATTTCTGAACGGTTGTCGAACTCCCCATATTGCCTCATGCGTGCATCATCATAGTCCCACTCCACATATCTGTCGCCAATCTTGCGAGCAACGTAGTTTTGTGATTGCGGATTAAGGTTGCACCCAGAGAACCTCTCAATCACAACAGGGGCAGCATCACTGTCGTATGATGCACGGATGACCACCGTGAAGGTTCCGTATGCGTCGAAATCATTAGTGGATTGTCTAATGTCCTGAATTGAAATCTTATACTGCTCTTGTGCTGCCTCGCCATAATCGCGGGCGTGAAAGCAAAACAGCTTTGGCTGTGTCTGAGCATCATAAGAAGCCGTGTCAGTAGTCAAGTCTTGAGCAAAGAACCAGCCAGTTCGTGGGTTAATATACGTCGTTTGACGATCCGCCCACTGGTTTGTTCCTGCGTTGTTAGCGCCGAAAGTAGACCCCGAGTTGATAGCCGCAATAAAGCCGTAAACTGTGCCACTATCGGACCCCAATCTTTCAAACAGAGCAGAGTCATAAGTCTCTCCGAGCCAATAGGTCGCATCTCCGTTATTGAGCAAGCTCTGATCAGTAATAGTCGAATTACAGAAGGTAGGATTCGTGTTAAAAACCTTACGGATGTATTTAGCGCTGTTACGATCAAAGTTAAATGATGTCTGCGCGGACAGATTACCCAATGAGTCCAGAACCTGTGCCTTGAACTCGATACCCGAGGAGCTTTCCACCACCAGAGCGGAGCCAGAGGCGCCAACGGTTGGTCCACCACCACCAGCATCGGCAGAGGTGCCACGGGCGCTTCCCGAAAGGGCTATGCATGAGCCACTGTTGCAATACCAGATAGCCGCCAAGGAGCCAGAGTTCTCACTTGTTGGGGAGCTACCGGACTGACAGATAAAAAGACCATAAGCGCCACCTTTTTGGAAACGCACCGCTTCGTCCCCATCTGCGTTGTCGAATTCGATAACCGCCGTAGAAGTTCCCGTATTCCACCCTCCTTTGGCAGAAACGGAGGCGTCATTGTTAGGGTGAGCGTCTCCAAGTGTTCTCACATAGGTAACAGGTCCGACATTTGCGTCCAAATAAGCTTGAGCCGCGTAAGGACCATAGGTAGGACCAGAAATGTTTCCATCACGGAAATAGTCTCCTCCCCCTCCGCCAGCAATTGGCGTCCCAAAAGTGTTAACGAATTCGCTAAAAGAATTCACCTGAATGGGTCGCATGGCTGGACCCTTGCGTGCCCTTCCGATAACGACTGGTCCAACTTCGGGTGCCACAGCGGGCAGTTGGGAATTGTCGATCTCCCGTAAAAAGATACCGGGGGATACGAACTTAAATTTTCTTACATCTGACATTCCTTATGCTCTCCTTTAAAAATTCCGTCGAAGATTCCTAAGTTTCGTTAATAAATAGTGTATCAAACGACGAATCTCTCTTTAGGATCTATAAAAACCTTTCTTTAAATACTCATTAATATCCCCAAAGATAACATGTTCGCGAGGAAATCTAACTTCAACGGCATTTTCACGAACAGTGACTCGGGGTCGTTCATCGTTTTTACCTTCGCCTATAAGGTAACCAAGCACCTTAATGTCGAAAGTGTTGAGGTAAAAGCGGCTATCATCGCCCATATTGACGGCATTTCCCTCAGCCGTAAGGTCATTCTGAATGAATCCCTCATAGCGATGTCCGTCCCGCAACATAAAAAAGTTATTAATTTGTCCGGTACGAGTCAAAAATGGTTGCACAATTTCATTCATTTGTTGGACGTACTCAGTACGAATAGAGATTGTATAAGTGCCCACAATGTAAACTGGGATGGGGAAAGTTTTTGTCTCATAGACCACTTTCTTGTTCTCAAATGGAAAAGTGCTGTCTTTATACAGCCGATTAGCTGTGGCGTTTGCAAATTCCGCTGTCTTTTGTGGGTTGATTCGGCGAGATACATGAAGGCTTCTCGCTCCTCCCTTGACATCGCTGGCATTGGGTATATGAGCCCACGCCACACCCTTAAGTGAGGGATCTTTCTGAAATCCTGAGCGGTGCATTGTAATCATCGGGAGAATAAGGCGGCTACTATCATCTCTGATATCTCTGTCGTCTTTGACTTGCCAACTTCGCTCGCCGCTGACCCATCGTATTTTCACTTTTTCCCACCCTTGGTTGGTGGTAGCAAACGGATTCACTTCTTCGTCCAACCAAGTATGGAGAGCCGTATCGATGGTCTCGATGGTGGAGGGCATCATCGTCATCTCACGAACAGCCGCGTTTTCTTTCCCAACGTGGGTTTCGTCACTCGGCATTGAAAGTCCCCTCCCTTACTGCGGTACAACGTGCCGCAATTTCCAATCGATGGTCTATCTGCCCAAACAGCCTAGACTCCGATAGATTTGATATCTCATAATATATATCTCCGTAGAGGACGAAATCGCCTTGGCGCACATACAAATCTTGATCTTCCGTTAAACGACGCCGATGAAAATGGACCATAATGTTGGCATCAAAATCAATTCCCACATTGTCGGTGTAGGTGGTCTGATAGTCGATCATCTCCACCAAAGCCATGACACGAATAGGGGGAAGAAACGTCTTAGTGATAGCTTCGCCATAAAGGGGATGAAAATTAGTACGATCTACATCAATGGGATAATAAACAAGTGTTTGCCCAATAACTCGCTCAATAAGCTCATCGTTCACCTGCTTAACTAAGTCTCTTTCTTTTTTCCCCGTAAACAAAGGCGAGGGGGGTTGTGCGGGCTGCTCCCATTTGTTTTTCGTGGACATCGCTTAATTACCCCTGATAGATCATTAGTGGCACAAATTTCTGTGACGTATTTACGTTACTCATGACTCCTGCATCTTGTTCTGCGATCTTAGCGTAAGTAAGCTCATCCAGAACGGTTTTCAATTCTTCTCTGAGAGTCTGTTGTTCTTCTTTTGACTGAGTGACCAAGGCATCTCCGTTTAAATTGACGCTCTCGCCGGGGATTGGAATACTCCCAAACTTACTTCGAACCTGCCCCAAAGTCTCTTTGGTTAGAGCCAGCGCGAAACGGCGAATCCACTGTTTTCCGATAGCGTTAATGGATGCATATGGAATATTGGTGAAAGGCAGCGTATTCATGTTGTTGATACCCTCAGCGCCTATATCTTTATCCGCATATTCATCCCAGTTATCCTGCTCATTCTCGATTGTGAACGTCACCCACATCTTGGAGATGATGTTAGAAGTAGGCTCAGGAAATATTCTCAACTTATTGTTGTGTATCTCGTAAGAATAGTGGGATAGCCGCGTATAAAGCATATCCTCATAAGCCATGGCTTGCATCTTGTTTTGCCACACCGGAACCACCTCAAAAGTGGAATCATCTGTCCATTGACCATACCCATAAATTTGACCGTTACCAACGACATTCAAGCCGCCGTAATAGCCGAAAAACCTCCACATTGCTTGAGGGGTCTTATAAAAGACTCGGGTAATGTTGACTTTCTTGTTGCCAACTTTTCCCCCATAAGCCTTGCTCGAACCAACAGCAGAGCTAGAAATTATGCTCTGGAGATCGTAATCCTGTACACCCGTTTCTAGGTCTACGGATGCCGAATATTGATTTTGGTTGCCACCAAATCCCGCCTCGAAAGAGGTGCCATCGCCTACACGATGGGCATACCGCAACTCAAAACGAGGATAGCGCAATTCGACATTGCTGCCGCTTAAGGTGTCTCCACCCCTTATCACACCATTGTGGTCAAAACTGGCTGTGGTTTGCCCAAGCACACTTCCAAGCATGTTCTTCGCCTGATGAGTGTTCACAATGTAGGAGTATTCCAAGCACGCCTCTTCATAGTTGGCGTATATCGAACCGGAAGTCACTTCGATGTCCAGAACATCCCCACCCAACTTCTGATAGGTATAGGCTACCTGATCTGCTGCTCCCGACAAAAAGTCTGAGGATCCAGTATAGATGCCCAAGGGACACGCAGAGGATACATCAGTCGTTGATCCCGTCGCGGGGAGGACAACTGCGCTCTGTTGACTCTTGGGAGTTAAGGTGGGTATAGCCATGCATGGATTCTCCTATCATAGTAAATAGTCACCGAGTGGACAAAGTGCTTGACTTCTTAGAACTTGTCTTTTTCGCTTTAGCGCGGGTTGTCTTTGGCTTTGTCGTAGCCCGCTTCTTTCGAGCAGGTGCCTTTTTAGCTTCCACAACTTTTGGCTCTGTTTCCTCTTCGGGAGGAGCTAATTCTTTCTCTGCCAACTTTAAAATTGGCGTCTCAACGACTGGTTCTGTCTCTTGGGGTGGCTCATGACTCACTTCTTCCTGTATATTGTTGGCAGTCACAAGATCATTCCACTTTCTCAATTTTCTCAAACTCGCAAACTTGGGATTCCTAAGAATCCTTCTCTTCTTACCCATTATTCCTCCAATGGTTTAATGTAACTAGTCTAGTCGAGCCCATTCATCATCAGAATGGCTACAAGACCGGGTAAATTCTCTTTCACATAGACGCCAGCGAACAGAGTATCTGTTCTTCCTCCAACATAGGAAATGGCAGCATCTAAGTGCTGGCTGATATCGGGGTCATTAGCCATTTCCGGGGTCACCACAAGCAACATAGAGCCTGTAGATGGCTTACCCTTTGGCAAAGGACACGGGGAGCGCTTCAGGCAGTTCTGAAAGATGGTAGCTCCCAAGTTTGGGATGTCAGGATCGGCTACAATTGTAGAGCCGATAAACATTCTTTTGTTTGTCCTCAGACAACGCTCTAAATCTTTGGAATCAAACGATTGAATCGAAGATTGTTCCGAAGAGAGCTTCAATACTTGAGCGAAGAGCTTGGCAAATGCCATATTCGCGAAAGGATACATTCCCAGCATCCCTATCTTGCCCCGTAAAAGCTTGACTTGGCGCTCATTGTCGATAATGATATGAGGATGTTCTGCAACGTCAGCAAGAAGCGCAGATGCGTTCTTGGTAATGGTAGAATTCAACGACTCTTGGGCACTTGGCTGAGAAACGATATAAACCACCTCACCTTCGGCGCTTACCGACTTCAAATAGCGCTCAAAGACGCCGTGTAGCGAGGAAACAGCACTTCCTGTGCCCCCTCCTGCCCCTGCAAGGACAAACAGCCAATTTACGTTGCCCAGCTTAGTTCTCAGGGCATCTTCAACGACTGCTCCATTGTCTGCAAAGACAGTTTTGCCCAAGTTCACGTCTTTTCCGATGCCATCAGCATCTGGGATCAAGACAACGTGTTTCTCATCAACATCCTCGGGGATATCTTTGGGGGTCGTGTTCACCAACAACGTCTTGTTGAAGCCGATATCAAGAAAAGCCTTAGCCATCTTGCCCCCTCCACCACCAACGCCAATAATAGCGCAGTTTAGAGAGGAAATTACATCGTTATCATCGAGTTGTTGTTCGCTTTTTACTTCTTCGTCGTCACCATAATGGTCTATAAAGTCAAAATCACTCATATTTACCTTCCTTTTAGCCCCCGTATCTCCAATAATTAGTTCTTAAAAAGAAAAAACCCCCAACCCAGAAAGGGAAGGGGGCTGTAGCGTATCTAAATCTATCTTATTAAGCGATTAAGACTGCCGCAGCGTTGGGGGTGCCATTGCTGGTTGTGAGACGAGCATCGACAAGCCAGTATGTGTCATCTACGCAGGTGATTTCTATTGTATCTCCAGCCTGACCGCCATTGGCAGCATTCGACTTGTGAAGATGAATTCTATCGATTGTACCAGACAAACCGCTAGCTTTCGTTACAATTTGAACTGCGGGTGCAGCTTCCGTTGCGTCAGAAGTATTGATGACAGCCTTACCATAAAATACATCAGCAGTGCTGGCTGTCTTGATGTAGTGGTTAGCGGTGGCACCAACAGCGATCTTAACTGTAAAGTGAAGCCCTTCCTTCGCAGCAGGAAGCGTGATATCGTGCGCCGAACCTTTCGTCCACACAATGGTGCTTCCACTATCAGCTTCCGTCAAGGTTGTAGCGCTGGACACTTCCTTAACCTGTACGCGCTTAAGTTGCAATAAGTTGTTATTTTCGTTAATCAGGCTTTTAATTCTAGCCCAACCTACTCTTTTTGTTCCCATAATATATTCCTCCTATAGAATGTTAGGTCAATTAACGAAAGGATTGCTCCTTTCACCCGTAAGTAGTCTTCGCAGAAGGGTTAAGCAAGTATAAACAAAAAAACCCGCCCTCCGAAGAGAGCGGGTTGGTTTTGTTAACCTCTATAGATTAGCTAGTTGCACCAGCTTGACCTAAGAGACCTTGGACGACAACCACACCGTACATATCAGGGCGCACCATCTTCTTGGCGTACCGAGTCATGACACCCTTGCGGGGCACGAAGTCCTCGACACCGAAGATAGTCGGCGTGACCTGAAGTGGCACATACGGGGCGTAAACATAGCCGCTTTCAAGGAAGCTAGAACCCTTCCGACCGACAAGAACAACGTTCCGTGGGAAGTAAGGA
>CEUX01052471.1_pt1 | contig 12790 bp, 7 predicted proteins | sample 531361 | NCBI WGS metagenome assembly CEUX01 (sample SAMEA2622736, study PRJEB7988) | marine metagenome | isolation source: saline water (ENVO:00002010), including
CGAGCTGAACCTGGGATTCGGCTCTATTCAAAAGACAATTAATCCAGGAGATCAGGCGGTCTTCGGTCCTGGAGTTGCCGACATGCTCCAAGAAATAGGTGCCGAGGGCACCATGCTAGAGAGAAATGCTATGGCACAACAGCTTGGAATGTCTGTAGAAGATCTGGAGAGGACCGAAGCGGCAGCTGATATTCACCCTGTTCTTGCAGAACTTGATGAGCTGACTGGGATGACCCGAATGGCGTCTCCCCCTAGGGCAACCCCTCAAGCGGGTAGAGCTCTCCCATCTCCAGCTGCTGGTGCTGAGACTGGCACAGCAGCTACAGCTGACCGCCCTGTTAATCTTAACCTACAAGTCAGTCTTGGCGGTGTCACCCTTGCTGACTTTAAGCAACAGCTAGTTGAATCGTCAGCAACCGGAGATTATGACTTTGTCGTAGATAGGGTGTGATGAAAGATTTATTTTTACAGCTAGAGTCCGATCCCGAAGTTCAGGATCTTCTGAGCACGCTGACAGAAGACCAGAAGAGTCAGATCATATTAGAGATGAAGGAGATATCCAACGGCCTCAACAATTCTCTTCAGTTGCTTGCGAGTATTCTAGTAGATGAGGATTCTGTTATTAAATTTATTGACACTCTTGGGAAGTCAATAAGTATGAGTAACATAAATGAAAACATTGGTTCGGAGACAATAGATTGGCCAGAGAAACGCTGAAAGATTTTTTGACATCCCTTGGAAGTGGTGCAGACTCAATATCTTATCGATTGAGAGATGACACTGGCGATGGAAGTTTTGGAGAGGGAGATGATCTTGGTGTCGATCCGAACACAGGAAAGGAGCTTATTGACTTCTCTGACAACGCCACAGGGCTTCTGGGGGATTACGTCAATTTTATTCAAGATAACCATGACGTCATCTTCAATGTAAGCCCAGGAAGCACAGAGGCAATCTCTCCTGTTAGGGGTTCACCCCTCACTCCATCAAATTCTGGGGTCGATCGACCCTTTGTTGATACAAGTAGCTCCTCTCCGCTCTCTGTGTCTCTTGTTGAGTATTCAAATAGTGGAAAATTTGACCAAGAGACAGTGACCCTTGGATCCCTCATAGACAAGGAATCCGGAAAAGATGGGCACGATCTTCTCTCCACTGTTTCAGGAAAAGATATCGGTTCCGATGGACAGCTTTCTGTGACTGTTCCGAGAGTGTTTCCATCATCTCCTGCCGGTGACAAGGAGAAAGAACTGATAAATGCCTCTGTTAATATATTGAGAAACAATAATAGATTTTCTCCTGCCGGCGATGCTGTGGGAGATGCTTTCGTTGAAAGGGGAAAGCTAGAGGAAGAATTTGAAGAAGAGGATGTTCTATCGACCCAGAGAGAATTCGGTGAGTATGATAGGCACTCTGTAAAAGTTAACCTCACCTCTCTGGCAAAGATTGGTGAATCTTTAATTAATCAGTCCATTAGGTGGACAGGAAATGATGAAAGCCCACCCGAGTCCGGGCTTGGCTCCTCAAACCCAGTTGAAAAAATATCTCCATTTGACCTCCGAGCCAAGAACGCTGAAGGGTTTCCAACCAGAGGAATCGATCAAAAAATCGAGGACAAGTCCTCAATTCGGGCAGGAAGGGGTGAGTTTTTATCTGCTGATCCCACAGAATCTTCTAATTCATTTGGAGCAATGACAGGTCCAGACGAGCAGTCTTTTGACCCATCTTCAACCGCCTTTCTCAAGGCAAGAGCAGTTATAGCTTTAAAATCTGCCCTGGTTGCTATCGAATCCTTTAAGAAAATAGCGCTAAAAGCTTCAGCTGGGCCAAATTCAAAAATAGACACATCTCGAGGAATACTTCTCAGCGGTGAGGGAAGCTTTTATGCAAGATCAAGGATGTCTGTTATTATGAACTCCATTCTTGTTCCAACAGACAGGCCCTATCTAAATTGTGTCAATGCTGGTGCAAAATTTATGCTTGGGCTAGATAAGGCTCTTTCTAATATTGACTCTGTAGCAGCGCTTGAGGGACAAAAGATCGGTAGTTCAAAGATCGTGAAGACGTCTCCGGGTTTTTCTTTAGTCCTGGCAAGATCGATTCTTAGATCAGTCCACGTTGCAAATCAGCTAATATCGAAATCTACAAGAGAGGGGTTCGATCCTGACGATGCAGAAAGATTAATTAATAGGGTGGGTGATAGCAGGGTTTTTGGAATATTAAACTCTCTGGCAATAGTGGGAGACATTAGGCTAAAAATCAAAAAATCAAAATCAGGAAAATTTGGAATCCCCAGGGGTTCTCACCCATGGTCAGTTGACGACTTACCTGATGGTCCTTCGACACGTGTTTCGAAGAGCAGGACATCAGATGGATTTAATGCCGGTTCACTTTCCATGAGAACAAGTGCTACACCTTCTGCATACATTCTTCCTGCTGGTGTGTTTCGATCAGTTGTGAGAATGGGAATGGGTGAGCAGGATGTAAATCCCGCTAAGCTTTTAGCCTCACCCATGGGAAAGAAAATGTATGCAGGGCTAGATATTGAAAATGGAAAAAGAATTCCCTCCACCGTTGTTCGGAGACTCGAAGATCTATTGGATTCAGAGTATGTTCCATTCTATTTTCACGACATCCGGACCAATGAGATAATTTCATTCCATGCATTTTTAGATACTTTAAGTGATTCCTATACAGCCAGCTTTAGTGATACTGGCGGGTATGGGAGAATGGATAACGTTCAAATCTACAATAGCACCAAGCGGGACATCGGTCTTTCATTTACAATTGCTTCAACGTCTGAAGAAGATTTTGATGAGATGTGGTTTAAGATCAACAAGCTTGTGACGCTTGTCTATCCCCAGTGGTCTGCAGGAGACTCTGTGGGGACTTATCGGAGTCTCGGAAGTTCGGATGCCACCTTTACACAACCTTTCAGCCAGGTCATAGGTGCCACACCCCTCATTAGGCTTAGGGTGGGAGATGTTATTAAGAGCAACTATTCTAAATTTAATCTTTCAAGAATTTTTGGTGTCGGAAATCAGTTACATAATATGGATCTCATTCATCATACGATGGGAAGCCGTCCTGGTGAGGGTTTTGCTGCTGCTATCTCTAATCGGCTTACAAATGCCGCAGACGAGCTAATGCTCAAGATCTTCTTGGGTGTTATGGGAAGTCCAATATCGACACTTAACGCTGCATCTGGCAAATTAATCGGTTCAGATCGAGGTGGGGCCTCTATGCTCGGATCTGCCATGGCCAATCCTACACTTCAGCTAGCAGCATCAAAATTACTGGAGAATGGATTTGCTAACCCAATCTTAGGATTAATTTTGGGACAGTATTCTGATCCCGATGGTGATCCAACATCAGTAATCTCAACCAAGGGAAACTTAACCGCAAATGCCGGGGCTGCTTTACAGTCTAAGGTTGATAATTCTAATTCTGGGTATAGGCCAACATCAGCTGCATTATCCGGACCAGCAATGCGACAGGTTGCAGGAAATCGAGTTTTTATTAAAGCCAGCCAGTCTAAGCCGTATCGTGTCGTTGCCGATTCCGCTGGAAATGATCTTTCAACTGTTGAAAAAGTCAGGTTCAATAGGCCTGTTCTAGGAGTTATTTTATCAAGATATACAGAGGGTGTTTCGGGCAGGTCTGACAATGCCAATGACAAGGCTCGACGACGTACAGTCTACAGGGTTGCTATTATAGATCTTAATGTCCCTAAAGATTTTTTTGGATGCCACATTACGATAAATCATTCCGATATCATTCATGATCCAAACATTATCTTTAATAGATTTATGATGCCCTTGCTAAATCCAGCTGAAGCTCTTGTAGCAGGAGTTAAAAATTTGGTTAACAAAGGTGCAGCTGCCCTTGGTGTTGATTCAAGCGAGCTTTCTCAGTTTTTAAGCGGCCCTCAGGGGTTTATGAGTAGTGAAAGAAATGTCATTACCCGCGGGTTTGAAAGCACACGTGGTCGAGGTCTTGCGGGCGTTATTAAGAATATAAAATTTGACTGGATGACAGAAGAGACAACGTGGGAGATCAACTGGGGAAGCAGGGCACCGAAGATGTGCCGAGTCTCTATTGGATTTACACCCATTCACGATATTCCTCCGGGTATCGACAGAGAGGGCTTCAACAGAGCTCCAATTTATAATGTTGGAAAAGCTGCTGGAGCAATGTCTGGAGACGTCTACGACGACGGAGGCCAGTCATCAAGAGAAACCTATGAGTTTGAGCATAGAAAAACTTTTAAAAATGAGTAGCTGCCATGTCTTTTAGTTCAAGATATTCAAATATGATTCCAATCGATAGTGGAAGGGGCATTCCAGCCTCTGGAGCATCTACAAGAATACGAAGTGCAATTATATCAGGTGCACTAAGCTATACAACCATTCAGCTATCTGAATCCCAGAGGCTTGACACCATTGCCGGTCAAGTTTATGGAAGGTCCAGCCTGTGGTGGATTATTGCAGCAGCATCTGGAATCGGATGGGGTCTCCAAGTCCCAGCTGGGACAATTTTATCAATACCCAGTAGCCCCGGTGCTGCTTTAAGAATGGTCTAGGACATTAAGGCATGGCAAAAAAGTACCCACCAAATACAGCTTACAATGCCACTATGGATCTTTTGTCTCTTACACAGTTTCAGATTAGAGATAACTTCACTTCCTTTGGCGCCGAAGAAACGGGTGGAGGTGAGCGTGATGCACTAGGACGAGAACACCTCAATTTCGGTGGATTTACCTTGTTAGTAGGCGACACGAGTGCCACCCAGTTGATGGAATCAGTTCTTGATGTAAGCTCCGGAGGCATTCCCCTGTGTGATCTCATTGATTATTCAAGATCCTTTTATGCAGCAGGAAGCGACCTACCTGACGGTCTCTCTGAGGATATGATGATTTACTTTGAGCCCATACAGGGGAAATCAGATGGTCAGCTAGACTCCAACTTAGGCGCAATTCAGCCTAGCTCATTCACATTTGATGTTGCAGCTCGATATCAAATATCCAATGAAGATGCTGAGACACGAGCAGCTACAATTGCTGAAGATACCGGTGCGACTTACGGCCTGGGTAACGCTGCTTCAGCTCTCCCAGGTGCTGATCCGCGGACCTTGAGATACTCTTACAACGCAACATTTGACATGCCACCTTCTGCTGCCTTGCCCATAAGCATCTCTAAGATGGTTGGAGCTTCAGAGGTGATCACTAATTCTAGCACAGACGCTCGAAATGCTGTCGACCGTCTTGTTGCAGTCTGTCTGCACTATCACGATCTACTCGGTTTTTCTAGCACAGACATGAGAGATATGGCTGAAGCCGCTGGGCTCGACACGGGGGGGTTCTCACCTCGCAGTCCATGGAATTTAGAATCAAGCCCCACCCAGATTGGATGGGAAATGAATTTCAGCGATGGAGCAAAAGTGACCGCGCTACGAGATCAGTATAGGAGAGCTCTCAGCCCACCTGACCGATATGCCGGACTCGGTGGGAGTCGACGCGACAGAGATGGGTTCGATGTTCAACCATATGTGATAGCCCTTGAAAATAGGCCATCGTCATCTGGAAGGGAACGAATTGCTTGGGGAGTCACTGTCGGAGGCACTCTTATCAGTGAGCTTATTGCTGGTGGGAGAGATGACACCGGTGCTTCTGAGAATGACTTTCTCCTGGAGATCAAATCACAAATCACGGTTCGCGCTGAAGCCAACGCAGACGACTTCTCTTTTGCCGGAGAAGTTGCCGAAATGGGTGACTTAGAGATTGACGACCTTGCTCGAGATGTTATCGAGAGGCTCACAGAGGAAATTATCCAAAAGGCTGGAGGTCCCTCTATGTGGTCTGCAGCTAATATTAGAGTTCCAAGAACTCCTCGAACCTACAATGTGTATACAGGGGTCAATGAAGATCCAGCGAATCCAGATCGAATCATCTCACCGACACTAGGCGTCTTAGTGCTTCCAAAGATTTATTGCAACCCAAACACGAGACATGTTCTTCAGGCAAGCCTCTTCTCATCTGGAATCCCCACAATAGAAATGTCACTTTGCACACCCTTTATCAATCTTCAATTTAAAGTCGACACCCCCGCCATAGATGATAGAGGGAAGACCCATGGAAACATAATTTCATTCTTAAGTGACGGATCAGTTGAGATGGATTCACCTAACTGGCACATTGCAAATAGGATATCCGCAGAAAGTAAAGACGTGATAGAGAAAGCCTTCAGAAACGAAGCCCACAGTAGCACGGAAGAATTTATTGAATCTCTCGATGGATCAGAAGAGAGAGTCGACCAGTGGGGTATTAACTTTGTCTCAACACGAGTTGCATCAAGGCATAGGCGCACAGGAATGGAGCTTTTCACATCCCCCCAGACGCTTGTCAATATGGACATTAACAGAGAGAGAACGACGCCTGTTATTGATCCTGCTGCTCCCTTTATGTCTCTAGATGGAGTTACAATTAAAGAATACTCTTCCGGATACGGTCTGATAGGATTCAAGAAGGCGACGGTCAACATAACACTTCATGACAGATCCAGGCTTGGTGAAATTGCACAGTTTATAGCACCTAGAACTTTTGGTCTAACTGAAGCTTTTCTAGAGTTTGGATGGTCTCATCCCAACAGTGACCCAGCGACAGGATCTCCCTGGGGAATATTTTTAAACTCTCTTAGGTCAGTTCAAAAATACAGGCTTATCAAGGGAAATTACAACATGGACCAAAACGGTCAGGTTAAAATTACACTAGAGATGGGAACAACTGGAGGAGAGGACACTAAGACAACACACGTCTGTACGGGAGACTATGTTCACATTTCCGTTGTTACAAGTCTTATTAGAGAGGTCTGTGCACTTCTTAGGCGGACCGCCGCTGCAGGAGGGGTAATTTCTGAAGAAGTTTTTGATATTCAGCACCTTAGCCCTCCTGAGAGTTCGTCAAATGAGATGATCGAGAGAGCCCTCTATGATTCCCTCCTTAGAGCAAAAGACATGATCCATTCCGGAGGTGCAAGGTCCACCGAGGTCAAAGAAACCCTTAGGGCAGCGCTGCTGGTCCTGGGTGGGACCACTAGCAGCGAGCTCCAAAGTCAGGTAATTGGCTCGACAAATACTGTTCAAGCACTTTTAGGCTCAAAGCTAGACAATATCAATCCAGCACTAATGGCCTCTGATGATCCGTTTATTAGAAACTTCCACCTGGCACTTCGGTCGACCGGTCGATTAATGTATGAGCTTAGATTTGCTCAGCTATCATTAGATCCCCGAAATCCCCTGTATCCTACAGACGGTCAGGCAGGCTCTGGTACATCTGATGAGTCAGATGAGGCTACTAGTGATGATTCGAGCGGTCTTGAGGATGTAGAGCCTGATCTTGGTGAAGGTCACGGTGACTGGGTCTCTCTTGGAAAGGTTGCAGTAGAGTTTATGGGCTACCCCATGTCACGAACGGGAAGGTATGATGAAGTCCAGATGTTGTTTTACACCTTTAATGAGTGTGCAGGTGCCCTCGCTGGAAGGCCGATATCGGCCTTCCCAATAAGATTTTATCATTTTAATCAGCTGATTCAAGATGCAATTTCTCAAAATTCAAATCTAACAACGGGCAGGCTCGAGTCCATATTTTCATCGATGATCGGAAATGGATCACATCAGGCATATGGCTTTAAAGATGTATATCGTGGTTATGATGATGCGCTTGAGAGAGAGGCTGAAGCAAACGCTGCCGCAGCTGAACAAGCTGCTGCCGCAACTTCAGGGACCCCGTCTGATGACCAAGAGACTCCCCAGCAGAGGGCTGCTCGCGACCTCGGTCCTACTTTTAATCTTAATGAAAAACTGTCTGAAAGAATGTGGGAAATGGGCCTCTTTAGGCCAAGATTTAAAATTCCACGCCTTAAGATTATCTATGAGGCCGTTCCATTTATGAGACCTGATGGCAGCAGAGACATTTCAAAGACCCTGTTGAGAATTCACTTAATGGATCAGAATGCATCTACCCACATTGGAGAGCAGCTCATATTGGACTGCATTACCGGAAGAATCGCACCATCATTCTTCCAGGGCAGGGACCCCGACGCACGTTCCGGAGCAGCTAGTTCATTTAATTCAGCCATTCAGGGCCTTCGAGAGCGTGCAGGGGTAGTCTTTGATCGCACGACTCAGTTCCGATCCGAATTCCTAGAAGATCCGAACAGCGCATACGAGGGCGCTTTCCACTCCTACTTAAACGGCACTGATTCTTTTAATCAGTTCGATGCATTGGAAACTTTTTTGACTGACATGGATAGAGATTTTATTCACAACTACATTAAATCTCGTGTTCCGTATATCCCATTTGGCACCTCCAATAGCCCATTTTCAAACGTAACGATATCAGGAATGTCAAGCGGAGCTCTTTTTAATGCCCTGCTATCCCGAACCTTTAGAGAGCCCGAGGATAATCAAACATCGACGAGCGCAGCGTCGTCAATAGACGAGGTGACTGTAGTTCCTGCAACTGCCAAAGTCTCAGGATTGGGAAATCCAATGTTTCACTATGGCCAGCAATTCTACCTAGACCTTAAGACAGGAACTACAGCTGATAATATCTTTACTGTTAGAGATGTTACACATAACATTGGCCCAGGAAAGTTTACAACTGACCTATCCTTCTATCCCTCGGGACAGCAAGCTACAGTTGACTCCATTAGAACCAATACGATTAGCACCTTAAATCTTCTTGACTCATTCGAGGGTAGAGATGGTGATAATAACCCGCTTCGGAGACCCGTGCCTGACGATCAAGAATCTCTCCTCGATCATGGCCTCTTTGGCTCATCCGTCGTCGGGCACCTCATTGAGCAGGCTCAGGGCAAGCTTCATGTCGGAAATGAGCGCTTATCCCGTGAGGCCAGGCGAGAAGAGGCTGGCAGCCAAGCATCGACCCAAGAATCGAGGAGAGCTGGAATGGACGCTATTCTTGCCGCAAACGGTGTGACTGTGGAGAATGACGGCTCCTTCCTCGAGGATGAGTGGCGTCTCCAGGAAGCCGGCGCAAGCTCAACCATTACTGAACCAGAAGTAGCCACCGACCCGATGGATGGCGTCGTCGTGTTTAATGACCTTTTTGGAAGAGGTCTAACAACACGACAACAGTACGACTGGATGGTCCAGAATGATGAAGCACTTCTTCGTGCCTTCTTTCCCGACTCTGAAAGCCTTCCCACCTATGATGATTGGCACGATAACTACAGCACCATTGTGGCGAGTGAAGCTCCTCATGTCGAGCGAAGTCTCGAGGGAATGGAGGAGCCAGCCTACGTGGGCGATTGATAGGCACTGCAATCTAAAATGTGTACACATGCTGACATTTATTTAAAATAATATTGTGGCTATATGCATTAATAAAAGATTGATCGGAAGTGACTTGCACCTAGTCAGTGAAGATCAGATGTTCAGGTGGTCAGATAGTGTTCCGGATGGTGCTTGGGTCTGTGGGTTTTCTGAAAAATATAGTAGAAGCCTAGACTTGCTTGCTGCTGCCACAGACTCAACACTTCAAACAACTCCGGGCGAATCGCATGTGACAATGTGGTCTGCATTGAGAGAAAGTGGGATAAAAGATGTGCCACTTCGTTACGCACTTAAGGGGGCTGGCTTTCAAGCTTACTTGAAGCGGCTTATAAGACAGTCTAGCGATCTTCTTGAGACGTATGGTGATTCCTATCATGCAAAAGAGTTCGTGACAATACGGCAGTTCCTGCAGGGTCTAGTGCAGTGCTCAATTAATAAGAAAGAGCTCTACAGGATAATCAATAGTGAAGATGAAAGAACTGGGGCACTAAAAACTTTCATTCCGCTGGATAGTGGACTTCTTCCCGCTACGACGTATAGCCAGATTTCATCTTGCAGCGGAAGGCTCACCATTACGTCCGGACCCTCAATTCTAACCTTGAGAAAAGATAGAAGATCTCTTCTTAGATCTGCCCGGAAGAAGTCTAAGCTTGTTCAGATTGATTTTGTTTCACTTGAGCCTAGAATAGCACTCTCTATCTCAGGAAATAATACTTGCAGTGATGTCTATGAAATAGTAAGATCCAACGCCCTAGAGTCCTCAGTCAACAGGGATGTTGCAAAGATTGCAACCATCAGCTCTCTATATGGGATGTCTCCTAGAAAACTCGCAAAGCTTATTGGAGATTGTGAGCCATCGGAGGCAAAAAAGATTCTTGAAAAAATTAGAAAATATTTTAAAATAAGTGCCCTCGAGGGAAGATTAAAAAAAGAAGCAGAGAAAGATCAGACAGTTAAAAATCACTATGGTCGACAACTATCAGTTGAAAATGCTCCCAAACATATTTTAGTAAATAGATTTATTCAGTCAACTGCAGCTGATGGGGCACTTTTAGGTTTTTCAAAACTAATGGATGACTTTTCAGACCGGGGGCTAGATATAGATCCTGTCTTCGTTATTCACGATGCTGTAATTGTTGATGTTCCAGATTCAAGCATGAGAGAATTTTTAAAGATTATCTCAAACCCACTCTCTATCCCGGGAATTGATGGATCTTTCCCCGTTGCGACTGAGATCATAGCATAGTTTCGAAATACTTATCCTATGAGGGGCGTAATGAAGATAAGCAGAAAAAATCTTTCTCGGATCATAAGAGAGGAGATTGAAATTTTAAATATTAGAAATGTAGGCCAATTTGGGTACATCATTCAGAAGATCATAGGTTCTCCTGATGAGCCTATTTCTAGTGATCTTTTCGAGCCTAAAAAGGGTAAATTAATTCTTTCAAAAGGTCAGTCATTTAATGAAATTAGCCCTGATTCAGCTTACTGGCTGATGCGTCTGTATAATATAGAGGCAAATCCTGATCAAAGTCTAAGAAAGCCCGTTTCAAAAAAGAGAAAGCTGAAAGCCCTACAAGTTCCAGAAGAACCAAAGCCTCTTAAAAAGTCTCAACTGTCTGTCCAATCTGTCGGAGGCCAGCTTAGCTCCCTCGTCTCAGGTGGATCTCACCCACTAAGAAACGATATTGAAAAGATTGAAACAGACATCCGCCGAGGTGAGATTGCTGTCTATCTTCAAAAACCTGAAAAAAGAATTGCAACTGATCAGCAAATAGCATGTGCCCTAAGAAACTTACTTGACAATAAGATAAACCCGGCTGAAAGATACGCAATCAACCCATGCGGCTTTAAAGACAGGGCACAAAAATCACTGATGATGATAGTAAGACTTTAGTGTACACTGCTGTCTGCTAAAATATAATTCTATAAGAGGTGACTATGAATCCATCTATAGAGAATATTGAAAATAATTGGAGTGTGTTTGAAAAGCTTTGCGGAAGGCTTTCTGATCATAATTTAAATCACATGCTAGAATCTCTGGGAGAAAGACTTTCTACCTGCCCAGCTAGCTCAAGACTTGATCAGTATTCAGCCTTTCCCGGAGGGTTGATTCAGCACTCTCTCGACGTTACTTCTACGATGAGAAAGATAAACGAGTCTCATGATCTTGGGCTGTCAACTTCTTCAATTCTTAGGGTCGGGTTGCTTCATGATATTGGAAAAGTAGGCTCCACAGATCAAGACTATTTTATCTTGCAAGATTCAGACTGGCATAGAGAGAAGCTTGGCCAGATGTTTAAATTTAACGAAAATCTAAGTAGAATGTCAGTCTCTCACAGATCACTCTGTCTGATACAGCAGTTTGGGATTACACTAGAGCCCGAAGAATGGATTGCTATTCAAATAGCTTCTGGAAGTCATTTTGAAGAAAATAGGTTCTATGTGGGACACGAGCCCACTCTTGCCCTTGCTTTGCAAAGTGCTAAAGCTATGGTAATTCACAAATCCAAGACTAGCAATAGCTAGTTGCTGTGAATATTTATCTATGTGAAAGATAATGGCGAGAGTAAGACTGGGTACTATTCTAGTCACGGAATAAAGGTTCCATCAGGACCCTCTGCTACATCTGACGGATCTCAATATCTTGGAAGACCTCGAAGATACAAATATACAGGATCATCAGGTCAACCTTCAATGAGCGCTGATAGTGGATTTTCTTCTATCGATGGGATTGGAAGAGTCAACAGGGGGTTTGAAGACGATTCATGTGCAGAACCGATGTTTCCAACCCAGGTTGACGATGAAGACTTTGAAGATGATGATTTCTTTTTAAGGACAGGAAAGCTCCCTCTCTATTCACTGGGAATGAGACCTAGACGAAGACAGGAAAAACTTAACCCGCTGAAGGAGGGATTTTTACCAGGATTTGTCGAAGATGCAGCAAAAAGCCTCGGGCTTTCGGTTCCAGGCGTTGACCTCCTTCTTGGAAAGATGATTCTAGATAGGGAGGCAGAGGCTGGAAGAGTTGCCATTGAAGAGATGTGTGATTTAATAGGTGTCGATCCAGAAATCCTTTCATCATCATTGATAGAGCCGTCAGATGGACCGATGATCCAGATAATTCAGAATATTTGCAACCTGGATCCAGCAATCAGACTCGAGTCAAGATCTCGCTTTAGAGAATTCCTAACTGCCCTTAAAGATGCAATTGTAACAATAGTTCAAGCATACGACTCCGTATTTGCACTAGTTGCAATTCCCATACCCGGCGATGAACCCGCAACTCTTCCTGCAGTGAATTTCATCTCAGGACTTTCTGGATTTTTTGTTCGAACACTTCCAATAGAGCGTCTTATATTTAGCCTATCTTCAAGATTAGCACAGATGCTTTCTGGAGCACTAGAGGTGTCACAGAATATTGAATCAGTCTCTCCAAAGT
>CEUX01009315.1_pt1 | contig 12759 bp, 10 predicted proteins | sample 531361 | NCBI WGS metagenome assembly CEUX01 (sample SAMEA2622736, study PRJEB7988) | marine metagenome | isolation source: saline water (ENVO:00002010), including
ATAGGAATGTTATTTGGACTAGGATTACATTTTGCTGTATGTAAATACGGTGGATGTGTAAACGGATGCTATTGTGAAAATTGGAAAGGTTTAAAATAATGCCTAAGTTAAATGTAGTAGCTGGAATTATTGATAAAGTAGCTGGACACGTAGACAAGTTTACTTTAGATAAACAAGAAAAAGCTGAGTTAATTGCAGAAATTAACAAAGCACAAATGGAAGTAAATAAAGTTGAGGCAGGACACACTTCTATGTTTGTAGCAGGTTGGCGCCCGTTTACGGGTTGGATTTGTGCTTCTGCATTAGCTTATCACTACATATTACAACCTTTACTTACATTTGTTCTATATAGTTTTGGTAATGAAATAGTTTTACCAACATTTGATATGGGAACATTAACAACAGTATTACTTGGGATGCTCGGTCTTGGAGGAATGCGTAGCTTTGAAAAGGTGAAACGAAGTGCCTAAAAAGTCTTTTACAATAAATGAATTCCATAGTGGATTAAATAATATAGATTCTGCGAGAGACCTTGAAGACGGGTTTTTAGCTGAAGCTACAAATGTTGATTTATCTGAAGAAGGAAAAGTGATATGTTTAGGAACTTTTGCAGACCTTTCTAGTGATACAGCTTTAGCTTCCAATAGTATGACAGGATTTCCTCCTGGTTATGGGTTGTTTAAATTTACATCTGACATTGTTCCTACTGGTGGAGGAACTGGAGGAGAATATCTTGTTTATACTGATGGAGCTGGTGTGGTTAAAATGAATACAGCAACTACTATGGCTCAGTTTGACAGCGCAGACTTAGGTAGTGATAGTGATTCTAAACCAATATATTATTATGCAGACGGAGGTTTAAGAGTTGCAGATTCTGACCATACAAATACAAATAGTAAACAACTTTGTATAGTAAGAATAGCAAGAACCACAGCTCCTTATTCTGGTGTATCTGACCAGTATAAAAATTATTCTGGAGGATTTGCTGCACCAGCTGACGGAGATATTGACGCTTTAAGCTCTCCTACAGACCCAGCAAGTGGAGCAGAAGATGGAACAGACCCTAGTGATGATATTAAGGTTGAAATTGTTTCAAGCAGCAGTAAATCTGACGGTTTATGGCCTTCTGCAGAATATAACATTGGAATGACATATGTATATTTTAATAATCAAGAATCTAAAGTTTCTGATATATTAGGAAATATAACATTAGCAGACGCTCAATACCCTATTGTTAGTGTCTCTGTTGCAGACGGAGAATTATCTTCAGATTTTATACAAGGAATGCGTCTTTATTTAAAAGATATTAATAATCCTGAAGATGAGTTTCGTTTATTGTTAGATATAGATTTTAATAGAATGGGTTCAAGAAAAAATTTATCTGACCCATTTGATGATATGGTAGATAAAACAACACATTTTGTTACTAGTGACACGTCTCACGCTAGTGCAAGCGCAAGTTCAGCTAGAGCTTATGCAGTAAAATCTCCTGCATTAGACACATATGGGAATATCAATGGATACGACCCAGGAGAAGATGTGATTACATTTAATGGAAGCACATCATACTCATATTCTACAGCAGAAGTTGTAAATCAAAGAACTTTTGTTGGAAATGTAAAATATGTAGACGATAACGGTAATACAAAAGTTATGGGAGATAGAATACAATATACTCCTGTTAGAAAATATGATATATTTCCTCAGAGTTATTATTTAGATTTGGAGGCAGACGATGGTGATAAAATTATTAAGCTTGCTACTTATGGCCCTTATTTGTTTGTTTTTAAGAAAAACAAATTAACTTTAATTAACATAGAGTCTGGTTCTGATGCTGGATGGTATGTAGAAGAAACATATGAAGGTAGAGGAATTAGCAATCCTGGGGCAGTAGCTAAAGCTCCTCAAGGATTAATGTGGGCAAATGAAAACGGATTATTTTCTTGGCAAATGCATAAAGAAGGAAGAAGTTTCACAGAAGAAACATATGAAGATATTGGAGAAATGTCAGCAAATATAAAAAATTCAACCTGGCAAACAAACATTAATGCTGACTATGTTCAATGTGGATACATTCCAAAGGACGACAAAATTATTATTGTTGGGAATTCAAATGCTGATGATAGCGTTGGATATATGTTTGATATAAAAAAGAAATGTCTTGTAAATATAAATTCAAGTAATGTTATGATTGATAAAAAAATATCTAATTTTGCTATATTAAATGAAGAGTTAGTTGTAATGAAAGAAGTAGACTCTAATGATGCGAAAGTTCAAAGATGGGTACCTACTCCTGTTGCACAAACAATAGATATAAAAACAAAAGAGTTTACTTTAGATAAACCTTCTACAGATAAAAGATTTTATTCAGTTTTTGCAACCTATAATAATGGAGGAAGTTCTGCAGCAATAAAAGCTGGATTGGATGGAGCAAGCCCTTCTGACATATTTATAGCAAGTGGTACAGAAAATGTTATGAATGCTTCTTCTATGGGAACAGAAGAATTTACTATATTAACGGCTAATAGAGGAGGAAAATCAATACAATTCCAAGTAGATGGGAGTGCACACGCTAACTTTGAATTACAAGATTTAACATTTATTGCAAGAGCTAAAGGAGAAAGATAATGGCAATGATTAGAGGAAGGGCTAAATCTGGAACAAGCAAGCAGATTAAAAAAGGGGTTGTAGCTGCTAGTGATATGAAAAATGGAGAAGAAATTTTGCAATATCATAATGGAAGATTAAAGATTATACGAAAAGAGTTTGGAAAAATATTTGAATTAGAATTTAGCAGTCCAGAACAAAAAGAATTAAAAACATTTGCAAAACACTCTGATGTTAAAATGCCTCAGAGAGATGCAGTAAAAATTTTAGATGATGGAGTGAGGGTTGGAGCTGGCTCTGGAAAGAAATTATTTGTAAAACTAGCAGAGGATGGAGATACAGTAGCTAGTGGAGAGACCCAAATTATTACGACAGGTGATAATGCGGGTAAAATATTAATACCATAAAAATTAGATATGAATAAAAAAGTTGACAAAAAGGTAAATAATTTAGTATTTTATGTCGGTGAGGTACATAAAGACATTCTTACTGCTATTTACCCTATTTTTAAAAGGAGAAACAATGGGCGTTAATGACAATCAAATTAAGGAATTAATTAAAGATGTTTGTGTACAGTTAGGAGAAAAATATGCGCAACCTAAAGCATTGGATATTGTATATGCAACTGGCCTTGTGGAAAGCAAGTATCAATACATTCAGCAAATTGGACCAGGTCCAGCAAAAAGCTTCTGGCAAGTGGAACCAGAAACTGCTGTTGACAACTGCAAAAACTTTATATCGGCTCGTCCTGAACTTCTTCAGAAGTCTGCAGATATTCTTGGTATCGACCCTTATAACTTTATTGACCCTGACCCTGATACTTGGGACTGGATTCTTCGCACTAATATTGCTGCTGGTATTTTGCATTGTAGAATTAAGTACTGGCGTGTGCCGGAACCTATTGGCGATGGTCCCCAAGGATTAGCAGAATATTGGAAAAAACATTATAACACAGAACAAGGAGCAGGAAGTGTAGAGCATTTCTTGCATTTAACAGAAGGTAAAATACAATGAGTTTTGCAAGAGCAATAGCACAATTAAGAGCAAAAGAACAAATTAGAGATGCATATCTAGACACAGATTTAGCTGGAGATATTTCAGAAGAAAAATATGAAATGGAACGAGTAGACCAAGATATAGATTTGCAAATGGAAGAATGGCAGAGAAGATGGGATGCAGACGAATTAAAAAGGTCCTCGATTGGAGCAGGAATCACTGCTGGAGTAGGTTTAGCTTCAGGTGTTGGATTAATAAGTCCTATGGCTGCAGCTGCTGGAGGTGGTTTATTATCAAAATTTATGAGAGATAAGGTTGACCCTTATGCTCAAGGTATAGCTGTAAATTATACCGGACCTCGTAGGTTTCATAAAACAAGAAGAGAAGGGCAGTCTAATTTAATCGCATCATTTAACCAAGGGATATCAGATTTAGTTGATGCTCAGAGTTTATTAGATTGGACAGGAGGAATACAAGACGCTTTAAATATATATAGATTAGGAGAAACTTTCACTAGAGAATTTCCAGCAAGCGGTGCAGATGATGATAGTTTATCTTCTTCATTATATACTATTCCTGACGAAGATGTAAGTTTTGCAATGACAGATGAAAGATTTAGAAACATATATAATACATTAGTAGAAGAAGATTACAAAGGATAAAGAAATGCCAGACCATTATGATAACATATTAAAAAAAATGAGTACAGGATTATTTAACGCAAATTCCAATTTTGGAAAAGATTTAGACCCTAATGGGTTTTCAAATAGTTTTTTTGGAACACCTCAAGACCCTCAACTTGGACCTGGTGGATATTTTGGTGGACAATTTGGACAGGCTGGAGCTGGAGGTTCTGGAGGTGGAAAAGATGATGATACTTTTGATGACCCTAAAGGAACTGGTCCTGGTAGTGGTCCAACTGGTAGCCAAGGAGATGACAATGAAAATGACCCAAATGTTTATACAAGTGTAGGAGCTTATGGGACTAATTTTATGAATTTATCAGAATTATTGTCACAAATGGGAGCTGACCAAGGTTCTCTTGTTGACCCTGGTGCACAATGGGGTTTTGGAGCTGGCTCTGGATATGAAAGTTATTTTGAAGCTTTTGATTCGGGAACTTATAATAGAGCATTGCTTGAATTAGGACAAATGGAAGAAGATTTGTTTAGGTCAGCAAGGTCAGGATATGATATTTCAAGACAAGGATATGGACAAGAATTAGAATCAACTCTAGATAAACTTTTAGAAAAATCAAGTGTATCTGGATTGACAGGAGGAGCTTTCAATAGAAGAACATCAGAAGCTAGAGGAGCTGCTCAAACACAGTTAGATAAATTAGGACAAAATACTCAAAATAGATTTTTAGATATAAGAGAAATGATGGGACAAAGAGCAGGTGAATTAGAATCTTCAGTAGCAACATTTTTATCTGATGCAGCCAATAGAGCTTTAAACATTAGATTAGCTGACCCTACAGCTGTACAAACTACTGGCGAAGACGCTCAAACTTGGCAGAACCAACCTAAAGGAAATCCTTATGACGCAGCTGACCCTGCTGTTAGTGGTTTTAGGTCTATGTTTGATGATTTATCAACACCTGACGCAGCATATAATCTTTTTGTCTCTCTAGCACATACAAATTTAAATGCTGACCAATTGAGACAGTTGGCTAATTCAATATACGACCAGTTTCAAGGTTCAGATGAATCAGGAGGAGCTTAATGGCTAACGGAAGAAGATACCCACAACCTGCAAGAGAAAATGCAGTTGATAGATTTTTAAATCAAACCCTGCCTCAAATGATAGATGCCAGAAATGACAGACTACATAAAGAAGAGCAAATGAGAAGAGAAGATGCTTGGAGAACCAAGACCTTTAACCAGAATAAAGAGAGAATAGAAATGGATAAAAAAAGGTATGGGCAAATTGATGTAGATAAGAAAACCAAGAATGCAGGTGATTATCAAACTAAAATTACTGAATTGTTTGGACAAAATAATTCAGACTCTGTTAAACAAGCTAAATTTTGGATTGGAGGAGTAGATGAAAACGGTGTTAGTCGTGGATATCATAAGATATATAATGACCTACCAGAAAACGAAAAAGCTAATTATACATCTCCTGAAGCTTTCCAAGAAATGTTAGACGAAGAGGAACTATTTGTTCCTAAATATCAATCAAATTGGGCAAGTTTTACAGGTCCTGATGCAACCAAAGACTCAAGACAGACTGATTATGATACGGCTGAGGGATGGTTTTTAGAAGGAAAGATTTCTAAAACGGAATTGAATAATTATCAAGTGTTCGCACAACAAAGAGGAATGGGAATTGATTTTGGGGTAAAGAAGAATGCTGGTATGACAACACAACAATGGGCAACTAGCCAAGGAAACGCAGACACGCATATCTTTAGATATAAAAAAGAATACGGAGATAATCCTGGCGCCACCAAGAGCGCTACCGAAGCGAATAAACCAAGTTCTTGGCTACATTTCACTAGGGGTGTTGTGGGTAATGACGCTAACCTTCTTAGTGATACTCAGAAAAAGCTTCAAGCCCAAGCAGACAAAGCGGCAGGACCAAACCAAACAGCATCCAGGATAACTAACGAAGATGCTAAAGAATATCTTTATAGACAATGGCAAGCTCAAGGAGCTAAAGCCTATCTTGATAAAGTTATAATGCAGTCTCAGTCTATTGCCTTATTTGAAAATTCTAGCGATTCTAACAAATTCAGAACTTTTAACAAAGTAGCAGGATTAGCATTAGCAACGTTTCCTGAATTTCAAGGTAAAAGTTATTCACAGATTAGGGGTCTAATGTTTTCTACCAATGATAAGGGTGAGGTATCTATAACCGACCTTGGAAACGAAGTTATGAATATATATGCAGAAACTTTCGGTCCGAGTGTAATAAAATGGTGGGCAGACAATGCTGGAGACGCAAAATTAAGACCTACACTTATGTGGTAAATTTATTTAGATAATAATGGCAAACGGACAAACAACGTTATCAAAAGAAGAAACAGAAAAACTGTTTGAATCTATGGGAGGCACCACGTCTCCTTTACTATCTCAAGAAGATACATTAAAACTTTTCAATTCTATGGAAGAAGAAGATAATATGCCATCTCTTGAAAGCTTTAATCCTAAAATGAGACAGAGATGGTTTGTGAAACAGCAAGATTGGGCAGAGTCTGTACCAGCTATGTTTAGAACAGCATATAACCAGTCTATTGGAGGTATGCTTGACGAAATTACGAATGGTGAAAAATTTTATAAAATAGATGAGGATATTCCAAGAGGTATGGCATTTGATATGATGTCAGGATTTTTGTCTTTCTTTGCTTCCAAAGAAGACTTAGCTATTATGGCTGGAACTTTTGGTACGGGAACTGTTGCAAAGATGGGAGCACAAAAACTTGCTACACCACAAATAAAAGGCGCATTACAATGGGCTGCAAAGAAAGGTTTGTTTGGAGAGGGAGTAAAAGTCACAACAAAAAAAGGTGGAGAAATAGCATTAAAATCTCCTATGGGTCAAGAAATGTTTAAACAAACGTTAAAAGATATAGCAGAGGTTGGTATACAACAGGGAGCTATGTTATCTGGACATCACGGTATGTATACTTCAACAAAGCAGATAAGAGATGATATGATTAGACATAATGAAACATTCCCTGAACATTTATTAAGAATGAATGAAGAAGGAAATTATGAAGAGTTATATGAAAGTGCTCTTGAAATGGTTTGGAAGGAATCAAAATGGCAGGATTATGGTAGAGGATATGCATTGGCATTTGCTGGAGCTCCAGGAAGAACTTTTGGTAGAGCTAAAGGTTTTTTAGGTACCGGTGTTGGTAAAAAAACTTTTGAAGCTGGACTAGTAACTGAAGCTGGCGTTGTTGGAGCTACTATGGCTCCAATACTTGAAGGAAGACTTGCAAGTCCTTCTGAAACAATGACCAATATGATGATTGCTATGGGAATGGTTGCAGCTATCCAAACACCTGTAAGCGCTGTTAAAGCAATTAGAAAAGGATGGAAAACAGAAAAACAGGGTAAGTATGAACCTGAAATGTCTGAAGATGAACTTACAAGAGTAGTTAAAAAATCTGCAGACGATGATAGATATATAGGTCGTTCTCAAGCTATATATAAACAAGTAGAACAACCTATTGCAGCAATAAGAGATGCTCAAGGACTGAAACCTGGACAAGGTCAATTATCGTATAACAAAAAAGGACAGCCCATAATCACAGGATTAAAAGCTAGTGAATCTGAAAAAAGTATTAAACATCTTAATAAAAGATATTTACCTGAAAATGTTCCTAGTGGAGTATATGCAAATACAGTTATTGTAGGAAAAAGAGTTGGAACTAAGGTAAAAAAGAGAAAACAAGGAGGAGTAGGAGAGACAGAAACATTATGGACTCATCTAGGATTAGAAGAAATTCCTATGGTAGGTGAAGCTAGAATTTTATACGATACAATTAAATATAACTCTAAAAAAGAAGGAGTACAATTTAGTATACAGATGGGAAGAACTGTTTATGACCTTGACCCTAAAAATGCAGATTTATTTATTAAATTCTGGACTAATAATAAAAAACACCAAGCTGAATTTCTTAAATTAAACAAAGCAGCTTTATCTAAAAAAGTAAAAGCTAAATTGGGTGATAAACAAAAATATTATAAAAATATTACACTAGAAGAACAATATTTAAGAGACTTAAGAAGCGATGCATCCCTTAATAAAAATCATCTTATTAAAAGCGATTGGAGCGATGCTGTTAATACTACGGCTAATATGTTGAAACATAGAAAGTGGCAAAAACTTATCAAAGATGGTAAGTTAGATGAAATAAAAATAAGTGAAATGTCATCAGCAGAAATTAAATTTTTAAGAGAAAATTTAGCCGATATACAATTTTATAGAAATTTTGATTCAATATTGACAGATGTTTTTGCACCATCATATAAAAAGCAATACCCTGGACCTGGCTCTGCAGCAAACGAATCTTGGTTTGTTCAAGATATGTTGGGTTCATTTTGGACTATGTATTCAAATGTAAAAGACCCAGCTTCAAAAACTTTAACAAGGATGTTGGCTCATTTAGATAGAGTAACTACGCAAAAAACTGGTTCATATCTACACTCTATGATGGAAGTCTTTGGTATGGACACATCTGTTCTTAGTGCTAAAAAAGGTATTTACAATTTTTCATCTGCAGCAGAACAAATGGGTGTACCTGGAGCAACTTGGTTAAGAAGAAAAACTAACCCTTTTGGAGACCCTTTGTATGAAGCTTGGTTAACCCATAGAGATGGAGGAGTTATCTTAACTACCGGTCAAAGAGTATCAGGTTTTGATGATTATGTAAAAATGATGAAATCTAGAAGCGGTAGAAAAAATTTAAAAGCTGAGAGAAGAAAGCATATAAAATCATTAGAAAAACAGATAGAGTCAAAAACTTCTACTGACGGTAAAAAACTTACTGATAGCGAAATAAGAATATTAAGAGCAGAAGAAACGTTCTTAAGAAGAACTCTTCAGACAATTGATGATATGAAAAAATTAACTGACTTTATACACGATGATGCAGCTACCACTGGGATGAGGTTAGCTGGTAAAATAGAATCTGCTTACCTTCCTTTTTCAATTAAAGGAGATATTAAACAAATTATATATGACCAACAATTGTCGGTTAGTAAAAAAGCACACGCGTTGGCTGAGATGACTCAAGACACCTTAGATGCATCTTTAAAAAGGAAAGACAAAAACTATGAGAAAGTAAATATAGAGTTAAAAAAATTAATTAAAAAGATGGCTGAGTCTCAAGATAAAAATGAAAAACAATATGCTGATTATTACAACGCTCACAAGAGATATTTACAAAAATTTTATACAGGACAGGGAGAAATTCCACATTACGATGTTTTAATGGCAATGGAACAAGGTTTGTTTACAGACGGATTTAAATTACACTCTAAATTAGAAAAACCTAGAAGAATGGGACAGACAAATACTAGTAATGTAGATATACAAAGAGCTTTATTAGAATTTCAATTTGATATGTTAGATAAAAATTTAATAACTATTTATACAGATTATTTTATGGGAGCAGCTAAAAGAATAGAATTGGCAAGAGCTTTTACTCCTTCTGGTAAGTTGTTCGATAATTTAGTGAAAATGATTCCAGAAGATGAAATGCCTGGAGGTAGTGTTGCTAAAATATTTGAGAAATTGGGCTTTGAAGGCGCTGCATCAGGTGCGCGTAAGGCAGATAGACCAGGAGAGGTTCCTTTTTTGATAGGGACTAATAGACATCTTATGCAAATGATGAAAGAATCATTTACAGGAGAAGATTCTTACACAAGAAGTCATAAGCTTAGCAAACCATTGATGGAATTGATGAGAACAGAAATGGTAACAAAAATTTCTTTAGGTATGGCTGTAATACCAAATATGTTCCAGCTGCTTATTTCTGTTTATCCAAGACTTGGATTTACGAATACATTTGTTAAACCAATACAAAATTTAACATCAAAACCGGTTGTTGGTCGAATGGTGAAAAAAAGCGGGACAGCATTCCTTACTCTAGGGGAAGAGTTGACAAACGAAAGTAGAGCTCTTCAACAGGGTGGTGAAAGAGTAACAATGTCAGGAGCAATAGCAAGGGCAGGCAATACACCTACTCAAGGTTTTATTAGACAAGCTTTAGACACAGCTGGTTGGGGTTTGAAAAATAAAAGAGCAGCCTTCGCAAATATTTGGGATTTGTTTGGCTCTACAGTTTCTACACCATTTGTCAATATAAATGTTATGAACAAAGTTATGGCTGCTGCTGGAGCAGAATCATTTATAGTAAAAGCCGCAAGAACTTTAACAGACCAACCTAGAATTACAGAAAGATTAATGAGTCTTAAGAGTGACAAATCAAGAAAAAAATATTATGCTGAAAAATTAAGGTATTATTTTGGTGTAGACGCTGATGAGGTTATTAAACACGCAGATGCTATCATTAATAGAGAGTATAAAACAAAAGCTGATTTAAAAATGAGAGAAAAAATTATGGTAGCTATGGAAAGGTTTGCTACAGAAACACAGCAAGGAAGAGATTTCCGTTATGATATGTATCTTTTAACTGACCCTCTTACAAAACCAGCAATGTTATTTAAACGATTTCCTGTTAGACAAACGGGATTCATATTTAATACAGTTAGATTTGAAATGATGCACGGAAATATTTTAGCTCCTATTACAGCTGCGGCAGGAGGATTGTTCGGAGGAGCATTTTCTATGGCTGGGAAAACCTGGTTAAGACAATACCTTTCAGGAGATGAAAATTACTATAGCCCTGAAGGAATTTCTAGATGGCTTGAGTCAGATGAAGATGAGTATACAGTTTTTGGATTAAGTCCAAGGAAACTTTTAGAAGTATATTCTTATGGAGGATTGCTAGGTATGGTTGGAGAAACAGAGGCTGTAAAATTTGGTTCAGGTGAACCTATAAAACAAAGAGATACTTTTTTTAGTAAAGCTTGGGAGGAATTAAAGCCTGTTTGGTGGGCAGACTATGAAAGAGCTTCAGGAGCAATGTCGTCTTTTTGGTTGGAAAGCAGAAAAAACGATACTCCTGGAAGACAAGACAGAAATGTAAATATAGCACTTAGAAAAGCTTCGCGTCAGCTTCTTCCAGTTTTTGGAAGTCTTTTAAGTAATTGGGCTCAGCCAAAAATGTATGAAGAGTGGCCGTGGGCAGGAAGTGTTCTTGAAATAAACAACACACAAAGATTTAAAGAACTTTATGGAACAAGAAATATAAGAGATTTACCACGAGAAGATGTTCAGAAAATGTTAGATGAAGGTATTGTAAAAGAAGTTCCTATGTTCCCTGAACTTCCAGCTCTTAAAAAAGAAAGAGCAGAGTGGCTTAGAGGAGAAACAATAAAAAACATTAAAGAGTGGATGGTTTATGCAGGAGAAGGAAGAGTTGAATATAAGATTGAATCATATCAAACTGGTTCATCTGTTTACACAACTTCAGATGGAAAAGAAATTGTATTACCTACATATGAAGACGAGATATATGTTACAGGTGTAAACTTCTTACAAAATTGGGAAAAAGAAATACCACCACACGAACGTGGTAGTTACGCATATATGATGATGTCTCAATTTAATGCGACTGTAGGAAAGCAATATCCAGACCTAATGATTGATGAATATGAGGATTTCTCAGAAGCCAAAATGCAAGATTATATTTTACTACAGAGAGATAAAGAAATAAAAGCATACATTGAAGACGAAGAGACAAAAATATTAAGAGAGGAAAAAGAAATGATGGAAAAACTAGACAGAGAAGCAAGGAGAAGAGATGAAAAACGATAAAAAAGCTTTAGAACAATTAAGTTTTAGAGAAAAACAAGAAAGCCCTAGTCTTAAAGACTATTTCATAGACGAAAAGACAGGCAAATTTAGCGAAGAATCATTTAACGCATTTATGATGCTTACGCCAATGGGAACTATAGGAAAAGGTAAAGGATTAATAAACCTTTTAAAAGGACTTAGTTCTAAAAGATTTCAAGATAGTGGAAAAGCCAGCTATGAGATGATGGAAAAAATAGGAACAGGGTTCGGCTCTATTCCAAATCTTTTGCAGAAATTAATAGGAAAGTCTCCTACTAAATCTGCAAACTTGCAAGCTGAGTCTAGGTTGCTTCAGAAATCCTCTAAACCCCTGAGTAAAACCGAAAGAAAAACGCTTAAAGAAGTTTTTGATTTAGGACTAGAAAGCAAGCTGACAATTCCAAGAAGAACAACAAGAATGGGCAAAGGAAATTATCCTCAAGTTCCAACACATAGAATTGGAGATATGAAACCATATATAACTCAAGGTGAACGCGACGACCTTGTCAAATTAATAAATGAGTTAAAGAGAATGAATCCAAGATTAGATAAACCTGGCACTTCATATGAACAACTCGATGAATTTAGAAAAACTTTATTACCGGTTGTTAAAGGTAAAAAATAATGGACTGGAAAAAAATACTTGATATAAAAAATGTAAGAAAGAATAAAAGTGTAGAAACACAAAGCAGTCAATTAGATACTTTTCAGTCTATGTTAGACAAAGCAGGATTTGTTCCA
>CEUX01028567.1_pt1 | contig 12748 bp, 14 predicted proteins | sample 531361 | NCBI WGS metagenome assembly CEUX01 (sample SAMEA2622736, study PRJEB7988) | marine metagenome | isolation source: saline water (ENVO:00002010), including
TAAAGACTCAAGAAACTTCTCAATCTTATCAAATCTAGCATTAAGCTTAGATTCAACATTGTGTAGAGCTCTACCCTGAGTCTTATTGATTTCAGCTTTAAGAGCCTGAATCTCATCAGTAGTATCAGCTACTTGATTGGCAGCAGTCAGTTGAGCCTGAGGTTGAGCTCCTTGTATCTGAGCTAGTTGAGCCTGAGGAACCTGAAACGAGTTACCCATTGAATCCGTAAGAACTGTTATGCCTGCTTGGGCATACATGCATTGATTAGCAAGGTTCATTACTTTAGGCCACGAAGGGAACCGCGAGCCCATCTCTTTAATAGCAGCCAGTTGAGGCAGTACGTTCAAGATAGGGTTAGGTGTGAGATTTGACATATATGTCTCCTTTATTATTCAGTGTAAACTTCTTAATTCCTAAATCAAAAATAACGTAAATCCTATTTACGGAAAGTCTCTATGAGACCGGTGTACCTGTATAAAACACCCCATATCAAAATGATGCTACTGTTGACTAACACATGGGCATTTTTGTATATTCGTGCTACTTTTCATAAGAAAAGAAAAGAAAGTGGAGTAAAGAAAAGAAAAGAATAGGGGGATATAGTATATATAATATATATAATATATATATAATATATATATACATAAACAAATGGTAAATAAAAATAATAGAACTTGTAACAGCTGCTTTTTAGAACATAAGAACCAATGCTATTGGTTTGTTAAGAGAAACAATGAGTTTCACCCTAAGAATATTCCTACTGATGTATTCAAAAAAGGGTGTGTAAAGCATGAATTAGATATTGACCATATTGAAGAATCTAAATTATTATTAAAATTGATTGAGGTATTTGATGGGGAGGTTATTGGTAATAAATTCAAACCAATAAAGAAAAAGGCTTATTATAGCAAACCAAGGAAGAAGAGAGTGTACAAGACAAAACATAATTATACAGAAAGAAAGGATTGGTGAGATATATGGCTGTTAACATAGATTTCATAGACCACCTTCCAATAGAGTTGCAAGAAGATATTTTGAGGATGCTATCCAAGAGAGTTAATAAAGATTGCCCTCTTGAGATTGATGATGTAGTATATTTTGTAGAAGAACCTGTTGCTACATTAGTAGAAAAATTGACAGAAGACTGCATTAGATACAAGAATCAAATAAGTGAATTGGATGGAATACCGAAAAATTAAAGGTAAAAGACACTATATCTTCGACAATATAGAAGAATATCAAGAGCATTTCAAAGAAGAAGCTTTGCCTGTATGTAAAGATTGGAGAGATGGTGAAGAGAATCAATGGGTATATAGTGATGATGATAGGATTCTTCAATTATTAAAAGTATCTGATTTGAATCACCCTAATGATAGAAAAAATTATAAGTGGGCCAAGAATTATGTCAGAACGATTGTAGGTACGTTTGTTAATAACAAAAATACATTCATGGATACAGACTTTGACCAACATCCTAATAGATATACTTTTTCTAAAAAGATTAAGTATACGAATATGCGAGTTAAAAAAAGGAAAAAGGTTACGAACAATGAGAAGATATTTGCTACTAATGTCGTTACTGGCATGGGTCCAGTTAAAGCTTACATGGATGCTTTTAAAGGTGTCTCAGATGAGAACAAAGCTAAAAAGAAAGCTTTAGTACTTTTAAAACAGGAGAGAGTAATGCAAGAAATAGAAAAAACAGTACTAGACGTTGCTAAAGAATTAGGCGTTGACCATAAATATGTACTTAATAGACTAAAATGCTTAGCTGATAATAGTGAAGATGATAATATCATATTACAATCAACAAAAGAATTAGGTAAAATAATTGGAACATCTGTGAATACTGTCAAACACAAAGATGTAGGCGTCTTTGGTGTTTTTCAAGGATTCTCACCAGAACAATTAGAAGGGGCTAAACAAGCTGTATTACCAGAGAAAATAGATGGGTAAGAAATTAGACAAATTCATATACAATGCTACTCTTGTACGGGTTGTTGATGGAGATACTTGTGATGCTATGATTGACCTAGGGTTTGATACTTGGGTAAAAAAACGTATACGATTCATGGGTGTAGACACTTGGGAATCTCGAACTAAAGATATTGATGAAAAGAAGAAGGGCCTAGAAGCAAAAGCATATACAAAAGATAAATTAAAGAATACAGATGAAGGGAACTTTACTATAAAGTCCCATGGTACTGGTAAATATGGTAGAGTACTGGGAGAAATATTCCTTAAAGACGAAGAAAAAAGTTTGAATGAGTTGTTAAAAGAAAATGGCCATGCATATGAATATGATGGTGGTAAGAAAAAACAATTTAAGTGAATATTAATTCACAAAATGTATCTCAAGCTGAAGAAGTATTTGAATTAGCAAGTAAAGATTTAATATCATTTGGCAAGCTGTTTCTTCCTGATGACTTCATGCGCAGCGAAACTCCCCCCTTCCACTACGAAGTATCAGATGCGATAGATAATAAATCTGTCAAGCAGCTTGCTATTATTTTACCTCGTGGTCATGGAAAGACAGTATTAACAAAAGCATCAATACTTAAAGACTTTGTATTCTGCCCTAAAGATGATATGTTATTCTACGCTTGGGTATCTGCAACTCAGAAACTATCTGTTGGTAACATGGACTATATTAAACATCATCTTGAGTTCAATGATAGATTCATATATTATTTTGGTAAAATGAAAGGCAGTAAATGGACTGAAGAAGATATTGAGTTGTCTAATGGTTGTAAACTTATATCAAAGTCTAATGTTGCTGGTATTCGCGGAGGTGCAAAACTTCATAAAAGATATGACCTTATTATACTTGATGACTTTGAACATGAAGCAAATACTATTACAAGAGAGGCCCGTGATAAGAATGCTAATCTTGTAACTGCTGTTGTCTATCCTGCTATTGAACCTCATACTGGGAGACTAAGAGTAAATGGTACACCAGTTCACTATGATTCATTTATCAATAATCTTCTTATAAACCATTCAAGAGCTCAATCAAATAATGAAGATTTCGCATGGAAACTTATAACATATAAAGCTTATACTAAATCAGGAGACCCATTGTGGTCATCTTGGTTTCCATCATCTAAGTTAGAAGAGAAAAAGAAATTCTATCAAGATTCAGGTCAAGCTTCAAAATTCTATCAAGAGTATATGATGGAGGTCCAAAGTGCTGAAGATGCTTTATGGACAAGAGACCATATAAAGTATTGGAAAGGTTACTATGATTACAATGCTGATGAAAATCAAAGTTTTCTTGTTGTCGAAGGTGAAAGATTTCCTGTTAATTGTTTTGTAGGGTGTGACCCTGCTACAGATATTGATACTAAAGAATCTGATTTCTCTGTTATCATGTGTATTGCCATTGATAGCGACAATAATCTTTATGTACTTGAGTACGAAAGACATAGAAGTATTCCTACTATAGGAGCTAAGAATGATAAAAATGAGATAATAGATAGAAAAGGTGTTGTTGACTATATACTGGATTTACATCAAAAGTACCATTGCATATCTTCTACTGTTGAAGACGTAGCAATGAATAGAAGCGTATTTCAAGCATTAAATGATGAAAGAAGAAGGTTGAATAAGTTTGATGTTGCTGTTATTCCAGAGAAGCCAGGAGGTAGACAGAAGATAAATCGTATATATAGTGGTCTTTCAGGTCGATTTAGCATGGGAACTATACATATTAGAGAAAATATGTTTGATTTAAATAACGAAATTGTTACTTTTGGACCTAGAATGGCACATGATGATACTATAGAAGCTCTTTTTTATGCAAATTTACATGCTTTTCCATCAGATTTAAGTAGAAATGATGATAAAAAGTCGTGGTTTAAGCCTAAAAAACGTGCAAAAAGCTGGATAGTAGCATAGCGTAAACAAAAAAAAGTCAATAAAATGAGTTTATTAAAAAGAAGAAAAAAACGAGCATCTGAAGATAAATGGGTTCTTGGTGAAAAACTTACTAAGGCTGGAAGAGAAAGAGCCCGCCGCAGAAAGATGACGAAAAAAGTTCGTGGCAAAATAAAAACAGTTGCAGGTATGAAAGAAGGTGGTAAATCAGGTTCACCAGGGACAGTAGCCGCTAAGAAAAAAGCAATGGGTATTAAATCCAAAGTAACGAAAAAAGACCTAGCCGATAAAGGTTCTCAGTTGACAAAAGCTGGTGTATATCCAAAATACAAACAAGAATCAAAATCAGCTGGTAGTTTTAGAGCTGCTTTCAAAAAAGCTTGTTCAGGTGGAGGTAAAGGGCCTTTTACTTGGCAAGGACGTTCTTATAGTTGCTCGAGAGCAGATGACAAGCCAGCTAAAAGAGGTAAAGACGGAAAAAACATAGTGACAAATAGGAAAAAATAATGTTTAGATTTGGTAAACGTTCTAAGCAGCGATTAAAAGGTGTTGATGCTAGACTTGTTAATGTCCTAAATGAATTAATAAAAATAATGGATGTAACCATTATTGAAGGATTACGGAGTAAGGAGCGGCAGCAGGAATTATTAGCACAAGGGAAAACGAAAGTAAAGTATTCCAAACACATGGAAGGAAAAGCTGTTGACCTCGCTCCTTACCCGATAGATTGGAATGATAGAGAAAGGTTTCACTATATGGGTGGTATGCTCAGAGGGATTGGACATAAATTAGGATTGAAGATTCGTTGGGGTGGTGACTGGGATTCTGATGGTGAAATAAAAGATAACAAATTTGATGACCTAGTTCATGTAGAACTAAGAGATTAATAAGGAGATAAAAAATGACTAATAAAGAACGTGAAATAAAACGAAGAAAATCAAAGAAAGAACTCCTTGCTATTAAAAAGGACTATGATAAAATGATTGCAGGCGCCACAGGGAAAAGATTAAAAAAACCTAAGCCAAAAACGCAAACAGCTATTGCAAAAAAACGTAAAATTCCAACAGGTAAAATTCCGAAATCAGATGTGGATAAGCTTTCAAAAGCATTTAAAAAATATAAACCTCGCGCATCAAAAAGTGTTGGCAAAAAAATTATGAAAAAAGGTGTAAAAGCTCTAGGAAGGTCATTGCCAGGAGTTGCTGCTGTTTTAACTGGAGCTGAAATTGCAAAAGGAGCTGTTAAAGGTGCTAAAAAAATTGGAAAAAGTTTAAAAGCAAGAAAAGCTTGTACAGAAAAAGGTGGTATTTACAGTAAAGGTTTTTGCATAACTGGTGTGCGTCGAAAAAGTAAAAAGTCAGGTTCCAAAGTAAGAGACACAATTTCAAAACGCTAAGGTAGAAAAAAATGGCAAAAAATAAATTATCTGAACAAATTAATAGCGCATGTGGAAATCTTAAAGGTGATAAAAAGAAAAAATGTGTTAATCATGTAAGAAATAGAATCAATATGGATGCAGAAAGAGAACAGTCATATGCAGACATAGATAGACTATATCGTGAAAGAGACGAAAAAATACAAAAATATGGTGCAGGATTTATAAAAGCTATAAAGCATGTAAATGATAAAAAGGCAGTTTTAGAACAGGCTCAAGAACTTTATGAAAGAAAACAAGGTGTGTGGGATATAAAAGGAAGAGAAAGGACTTTAGAAGATTATTTGTTTGATGAAAGATCGGATGCAAATTGGAAAGCAAAAATGCGCAAAGCAGAAGAAAAATCAAGATGGCACAAGTAGTCTTTTTTTATAAAAAATAATGGCAAGAAAAACCAAGAAAACAAAAGCCCAGATAAATAAACAATTATGGGATAGAGCAAATACATCTCATAGAACAAAATGGCAATCAATATCTCAAAAGTCATATGATTTTTATTTAAATGAGCAATTAACAAAAGAAGAAGAACGGGTCCTTCAAGAATCAGGGATGCCTACATTTATCATTAATAGGGTTACACCTATTGTTGAGATAATGAAATATTTTGTGACATCTAACAATCCAAGATGGAAAGCTGTTGGAGTTACAGGGGATGATACAGATATTGCTCAAGTTCATTCTGATATAACAGATTATTGTTGGCATCTTTCCAATGGTAAATCTATATATAGCCAAGTAGCCTTAGATGCTCTTACGAAGGGTATTGGATATTTTATGGTTGATGTTGACCCAGATATGGACAGAGGAATGGGTGAAGTATTATTTAAAAGAATTGAGCCATATGATGTATATGTAGACCCTGCTAGTAAAGATTTTTTATTTAGAGATGCTTCTTTTATTAGTGTTCGTAAGAATTTATCTCGTACAAGACTACTTAATATGTTTCCTCAATTTTCAGCCAAGATAAAGAAAGTTGAAAAATCAAATGAAGTTGTTACATATTCTCAAAGAGACCTAGACCAATCACCTACTATCCAACAAGAAGATATAACACTAGGTATCAATTTAGATGCTGAAGATGATGATATAATCCCATATTATGAGACATATAAAAAAGTAAAGTTTCCATACAGAAATGTATTTATAAGAATTGACCCAACTCCAGCTCAAATGCAGAATATAAAAGCTCATGTTCAAAAAGAGATGGATAAGTTTAAAGAAGAAGTAGATGTAGGTTTAAAAGAAAAAGCTTTGCAAATACAGCAATCTGTAGAAGCAGGTGAAATGATACCTGAAAGAGCTGAGCTTGAAATGAAGAAAGCTGAAGAGATGTCTCAGCAAGCTATGCGCGAAAAAGAAATGCAACTTACATCTGAAGCTCAAGATGCTGCAACTGTTATAGACCAGCGTATAATGTCAGAGAAAGGTTTTAAAGACCTTGTTGATGGTGGTGGAATGGCAGATAACATAGTAGATTCAATAAAATTTTATGAAAATAGAATTGTATTAGTTTGTTCTGTAGGAGATGATGTTTTATTATATGAAAGAACATTAGAGATTTCAGAGTATCCTATTATACCTATTCCTTATATGTATACAGGAACACCGTATCCTATGAGTGCTGTGACTCCTCTTATTGGTAAGCAACAAGAAATAAATAAAGCTCATCAAATCATGCTTCACAATGCTAACTTAGCTTCTAATCTTAGATGGATGTATGAAGAAGGTTCTGTACCTGAAGAAGAATGGGAACGATATTCATCGGCCCCTGGAGCCTTATTAAAATATAGGCAAGGATTTAATCCTCCAACTCCTGTATTACCAGCTCCTATAAATAATGCATTCTTTTCTGTTGTTCAACAAGGTAAACAAGATGCTGAGTATATCGCTGGTGTTCCTTCAGCTATGATGGGATTTGCTCAAGAACAAGCTGAGACATATAGAGGATTACTTGCGAATGATGAATTTGGTACTCGTAGATTAAAAGCATGGATGGGTTCTATAGTGGAACCTGCTCTTGAACATCTTGGTAAATGTTTTCAAATGGTATCTCAAAATCATTATACAGCTGAAAAAGTATTTAGGATTGTTCAACCAGAAGCTGGTCAAAGACCTGATGCTGATAAAGAATCAAGAATTAATGTACCTATATACAATGACTATGGTAAAGCGATTGGATTATTTAGAGATTATAACGCAGGTAGATTTGATGTTAGACTCGTAGCTGGAGCCACAATGCCAGTAAATAGATGGGCCTTATTAGAAGAATATTTTAAATGGTTCCAAGCTGGATTGATTGATGATATAGCTATGATATCTGAAACTGATATAAGAAATAAGAAGAGTATTGTGGAAAGAAAATCAATGTATTCTCAAATGCAAGGTCAAATATCATCTATGGAAGAAGCTTTAAAAGATAAAGAAGGGACCATAGAAACATTAGAACGTCAATTAGTACAAGCTGGTATTAAAATGAAAGTTGGTGATGCTGCTAACGAAGTTCGTAAAGATGTGTTAGAAACAGAAGCTCAGCAAAAGCTTCTTAGAGGTATGTTAAAAACAGAATTTGAGAAAGAAAAAATGGCTATTAAGCAACAAGTATCTTCAAATGAAGAAAAATAAAGATTAGTTGTGAATAGTATTTTATATATATTATATTTTAATAAATAAAAAGGATAGCAAATGGAACAAGAACAAGTAAGCAACGCCCAAACGGCCCCTGAAAGTACGGTCCAGGATAGCGTATTTGACTCAGGTGATTCTGATGATTTTTTTAGTGCATTAGATTCATCTGTAAATGGCGGTATCCAAGAAGAAACAGAACTAACACAGTCAACCTCGGTAGAAGGTGATAACACACCACAGAGCCCTAGTGAAGTTCAGCAGCAAGGCGATGATGCTTTGCAAAAGAGGTATAGTGATTCAAGTAGAGAAGCTAAAAGATTAAACGGACAGCTAAAAGAAATTGAACCATATATGCCTATACTCGATGCAATGAGAGAAGACCCTAATTTAATTCAGCATGTGCGGAATTATTTTGAGGGTGGAGGTCAAGCTCCTGAAACTATGTCAGAAAGACTTGAATTACCTGAAGATTTTGTATTCGATGCTGATGATGCTTTCAGTACACCTGATTCCGATTCAGCGAAAGTGCTAGGTGCAACAGTTGATGGAATTGTACAGCGTAGACTTAATACAGCTTTACAATCACAGAGAACTGAAAACCAAAGGTTGGCTAAAGAAACTGCTTTTCGACAGCAACATGAAATGACTGATGAAGAGTGGAAAGATTTTGTTGACTTTGCTAAATCCAAATCACTTGAGCTAGAAGATATTTACTTTTTAAAGAATCGTGAAAACAGGGATGCTAATATTGCTGATAGTACAAGAAAACAAATGGCTGACCAGATGCGTAAAGCTCAAGAACAGCCTCGTTCTCTTGCTACAACAGGAAGTGCACAGGTAGAACAATCAGCGGATGATTCAGTATTTGACGCTATAGCAGGACTTGACTCTGAATTAGACTCGGTATTTAGCTAAGCTAAATGCCTTAATTAAAATAAGGAGTTAAAAAAGATGGCTGAATTATTTCAGTTGGAATCTGGATTAACTGAAAATAGTTCTCCTAGCGGTATAAGTCCTGCGTCTTCCAGTTTAGATACTGGTGACCTTAGACGGAAATATAACTTTGGAGATAGGGTGTCTGAACTTTCAATTCAGCAAGACCCTTTCTTTAGGTTTGTTTCAAAAGTCGCTAAAAGACCTACAGATGACCCAGAATTCAAATATACAGAAAGACGACCTTCATTTTACAGACGATATGCGTATGTAGTCGGTTTTTATAATGGTTCCGCAGATACTTTTGCGAGTTCCGAACTACTGACTTCAGGCGGAGCAGCTCTTACTACAACTGCTGGACAACAAGTAAAATTACACATGGCTACTGATTATAAATCATCAGGTAACCAATCAAGTGTTTTTGGACAGTCCAATAGTGAAGTTAGTGTTGGTGACGATGGTACGCAGCCAGGATTTTTCTTACCTGGTCAAATGGTCAAAGTAAATATGACAAGTAATGATACTGGCGGTCATAGTGGTGGATCTGAAGTTACAAGTGTTAATCAACAAGATTATATCATTGTTAAGATTGATACTGTTCATGCAAACACCAGTACTGGAAGTGTTGTTGGTCGTGGATTAAATGATGGTGCTGTAGAATCTGCTAAAACGTATTATTATACACCAATCACTGGTACTATTGTAAGACCATTGGACGCAGCAGCGAATAAAGAACTTTGTTCTTTCGTAGCTGATGACCCTCTTGGTGAAGTATATAGTGCTTCGATTGCTAAAGTGTTAGAACCAATGCGTTCTTATGTAGTTGGTACAGCTCATTCACAAGGTAGTGGTTATCCAGAAACATGGAAAGACCAACCTTTCACAACTGGATATGGTCGTACTCAAATTTGGAAAACAGCTATGGCGATGGATAACACAACTCGTGCTACTGTCCTAAAGTATGAACCTAATGAGTGGGCCCGTGTCTGGAAAGAAAAGTTGATTGAACATAAATGGGATATCGAACAAAGTTTATTGTTTGGTTCTCAGTATGATTCTGGTGATGAATGGTATACACAAGGTGCTGTTGATTTCGTTTCAAGTTATGGTAATGTTTTTAGTTTGACTCATTCAACTAAAACACAAGACGATTTCTTAGACGACCTTAGTAACTTCCTTGACCCAAGGTACAATAATGCTAATGCTTCATTGTTCTTCTGTGATACCCCGACATACAATTGGTTACATAAGTTGAGTGGATACTTCTCGAATAATCTTGAAGTTTCATCCAATTTCAGAGCTGATATGTCGCTTACAGGTAAAAAGAAGACATTTGGAGTTGACATTAGTGTTATCTCTACACCTTTTGGTGATATGAATGTTGCTAGGAATATTCACCTTGATGGTCATCCTATCAAGATTCTTGCTGTTAACATGAAGTACTGTAAATACAGACCTCTTGTTGGTAACGGATTGAATCGTGATACGGCTGTCTATGTTGGTGTACAAACCTTAGAAAACAGTGGTGTTGACCGAAGGGTTGACTTAATTCAAACAGAAGCTGGGATGGAATGGCAAATGCCAGAAGCCCATGCTTACTGGTCATAAGGAGGTAGATGATGGCTATACCAATGTATGGACAAAATAAAGATGGCTCCGCTATTGACAATTTGGTAAATGATACTCATAAGTGGACATTTGAAAGACCTCCGATACTAATGGATGATGGAGCATTGGGAGCAGCATGGGACGTTCCTGATGGTGCTGCTCAAGATGTTGTTTTGCATCAGTATCCAGCTGGTAAAGGTTCATTGTATGGTTTGCAGTTAGCTGCTTCATATAATGGAACTCAGGCTATTGACGGTCCTTCAGTTGCATCTACTGGAATGAATTATGAAGGTGATGAAGCTGACGATGAAGGTTTTCAATGGGCTATGAGTTATCCAGGGTGTCAAGGTCTAAAGAATATTGATTCATTTACGATTGGCGGACCTGCGTTTTATGCTAAATTGAAGTTTAGTATTGAAGATGTTAGTGTTACAGATGACTGTGCTTTTGGTTTTAGACTAAAATCACAAGCTTCAAATGCAGCATTGGATAACTATACTGACGTAGCATGTCTAAACGTAATTAGTGGAGACATTAAAGTAGAAAGTATTTTAAATAATGCTACTACTGTTACTACTGATACTACTGACAATTGGGGTGATGGAGAATCACATACTTTAGAAGTTCGTATCTCTAAAGCTGGTGTTGCTTCATATTACCTTGATGGAAGAGCGGTAACTACATCTCCTACGGCAGATGTTACATTCGATACTGGTGATGTGTTTACACCATTCATGTTTATGCTTCACTCCAGTGCAGCTTCTTGCGATATTATTCTTGAAGAGCTCGAAACTGGATTACAGTAAGGAGGTAAATCATGGCTGATGGTAAAGGTGCTAGAATAAAAGGCAGAGCAAATTATCAAGATGGAGAATATATCTTCAGAATGAATGATTCAGCTGCTTCTACACATGATCTCGAACCTAAGGAAAGCGGTAGAACGTATCTTGTACATTCTACAGTAGCAAGAACTATTAACTTGCCAGCCCCTAAAGCTGGAGTTTGTTATAAGTTCATTGTTACAGATTCGACTGCCGCTAGTACTATTAATGCTGAAAGTACACAGTTGTATGGTGTATTTACAGATGATAATGATTCAACTAATGTATCAGGAAGCACTACAGTTACCATTGGTACAAGTGCTGCAGCTGGTGATTGGCTTGAATTAATTAGCGATGGTACATATTGGTTTGTTAAAGGTCAATGTCAACACGCTAGTGCAGGATTCACAGTATCCTAAAACAAAATAATAAGGCATGCTGTTTCTCGGTATTTTTTAGCTTCCTTTCTAATATTGAGTTACAGCATAGCCTTATTTAAAGATAAGATTAAATGGCTACAACAAACATAGAACTAGATATTGAAAATATAACTGGTGTATCTGATGCTAATGACCAGTTTATAATATCTGCGCAAAAATCTATAGTATCTAGTATTCCAAAAAATTTATTAAGTTTTGCACAAAAAGTTTCATCTGCTTCTACTGATGGAACTGCTATAACATTTTCAGTAAACGATTCAATAATAGATGTACAAAGAAATGGATATAGTTGCAGAGAAATACCGATGTCTGATGCTGCATGGGCATTAGATTCATCAAGTTTAAAATACGCTACAGCTAGACATCCAGTTTGGTATCATAAACAAGGAGCTGTACATTTTGCTCCAGTTACAGATGGAAGCAATGCTGGATATGTGTATTATATAGATTATTCAAAAATAGATGATGATAGTGATTTAAGAAATGCTGTTGTTTATCACGCAGCTTCAAAAGAATTTTCAAAATTAGCATCTTCAAAGATTTTAGATTGGTCAGATATTACAGTACCAATCCCGTTATCTAATCCAAGTTTTGGTTCTGATTTGAATATATCATCAATTCCTCCTACAGCTCCTAGCTTATCTAGTAGTTCTGTTTCTTTTAGTACTACAGCTCCTACATATGTTGCTCCAATATTAGAATCTAGGACAGCTTTTAAATATTATTCTAGTGGACTTAGTGAAAGCGACCCTGGAACATTTTCAATATCATCTATATCACCTTCAGCTCCTGCAGCTCCAAGTTTTACTACGCCTGATGTAGATTCAATTAATATATCTAATTTAGGTATTCCACCTACTTATACAGCTCCACTTGTAGCTAGTGACAGTACTATAGAATTAACTGCGATAACTCAATTAGATGCACAAAATACTATTGATGATTTTGATGGTAATGCTATAGAATTTGACCAATGGTGGTCTACAGCTGCTCATTTAATAGAAGATGA
>CEUX01004939.1_pt1 | contig 12738 bp, 27 predicted proteins | sample 531361 | NCBI WGS metagenome assembly CEUX01 (sample SAMEA2622736, study PRJEB7988) | marine metagenome | isolation source: saline water (ENVO:00002010), including
AAGTGCGGTGAATGTTGGGGATGCGAAGAATTAAAAGATAACGAAAGATTTTGGCAAGCTAACAGAACAGATATTTTAGGGGAATAAGTTATGAGAATCACTAGACAGGAATTAGGAATGGCAATCAAAAGATTAGAACAAACAACGGGTAAAAAGTTTGATAAAAACTATGCCTACGGTAACGGGGTCAGGCTGACTGATGAATCAGGAGGACGGGAACTGTCCCCCCGAATACCAACAGGAGAACTATACCGTGCAATACACATCGCATTAAACATAATTGAATACGGACAGGAGTAAAAGAACCTACCAAGATAACTAACTAAACCATAAGTAAAGGAAACATAATGAGTATAAATATTGATGACATAATCTACCAAGTAGAAGACGAGATAGAAATAGCAAATAATGTTAGTGAACAGATACAGAATAAATTAAATCAGTTAGAAGATATAGTAACTGACCTTGATACATCGGAACTGAGTAACCACCTCACCAGACTGCAGGAAATAAGTGAACAACTAGAAAGAATTGATACCGCAAAAATAAAAGCACTGGACGATTTCGATATAGGGTACTAAACTAATCCGTCCTGAGGTTGTCCTGAGCATGACATTAAACTGCTCGTAAAAAGGAGGCAGCTATGCCAGTAGACCGATTTCAATACAGCGTACTAAAAAAAATAAAAATGCAGTGTGAAGACTGTGACAGTACCGATATATTAATGCTTGGTGCTTCCATGAAGTGGAATTACGATAAACAGGAATGGGATTACTACGATAGTTCTGGTGGTTATACCTATATGTGCCAAGATAATTATCACGAAAATGTAGATGTAATCGAAAGAGAGGAAGGTGAGTAAATATGAAAGCAGTTAACAAATACAAAGTAGATTGGGTTAAGAAATACTTTGAGTGCGGAACCATCGAAGTGTTGGCTAGTAGCCTAGAAGAAGCAGAGGATATGGTATATGACCAGATAGGTGATTACGAAGGTTCTCTTCAATACGATGTAGATGGAGATGAGGTTACTGTAAAACAATTAGTAGAAGACGCCATCACGATAAAAGAATACGGAGCAGTGTATCCATACCTGACGTAGGAGTAACTATGATATATGAAATAGAAATAGAACTACCCCGAAAATATATATACAGAATTAAATCTGATTTAGATTTGCACACCGAACCCCTGAGTGTCCTTGCAAGGGAACAACTAAAGCAACAGGCTGTGTTCAAACTTGAGGATGACATTATTAAATCCTCACATAACGGGTGTGCTGTATGTATGAACGGCTATATGAATGAACCAATCAGTTCCGATACAGCCAATGAAGCAATCGTGAAATCTATAAAACCAATTAATATAAGGAGAAAGTAAATGGGATTAGATGTAACTATAACCAGAGAAGTAACACTTTCAAATGATTACCAAAAGGGTGAATCAATTATAAAAAGAAATATCATGTACCAAACTAAGGGGTGGGAACTAGGTGAGTTTTTAATTCAAATCTTTAACTGTGATAACTGTGTACCAGTATTAATAAGTGACCCTGAAGGGGCATTACTTGAAGTTGATAAAGAGATTGAAGAATTAAATTATGAACCATCGATATATGAACATGACCAAGAACAGCGTGACGTATACATACACGATTTAAAAAGCATATTAGATTTATTGACTCTGGCTAAACGTGAAACACGGTCTGAGTGGAGGTTGGAGTTATCGTGGTAAAAAAACTAAAGAAATACTGCATACAATATAGCGAGAAGACTGATAAACATTGTGCCAAACCAGTAGCCAGAGGGGAAGAGTTCTACTGCAGATTACATAAACGTCCTATACCCCACGTACAGGCGTATACCAATAGCAGGGTACTCAAACGTACAGAGAAAAAGGTTGCGTCCCTAATACGAAGGCACAAACGCTTCTATCTTGATGTCCGTGGTGAGTCCTACTATGTGGATTCACATGGATACATAACAGACCTAAGAGTTAAAGCCACCTCATTTATCAGTCATTTGACATAAGAGTTGGTGTTGTGTACAATAACATACCTTGTAACAGAAGAAGTAACAAGTAACAGTAACAATACACCACATTATAATACTAGTGGTAACAAGTAACAGGTAACAAGTAACAGGAGTTGTAACAGTGTTGGAAGATAACTTATGGAAGGAAGTACATAAGTCGATAGACATATCAGAAAAAATAAAGAGTGATAATTTCATGACAGCTAAAGGCATGGAGGCTCTGACTGTGCTGTCGTTAATGGAAATAGCAAGTGAACTAAAAGAAATAAGGTCGATACTTGGAGGTAATAATGAAACTAAAAGTTGAGTGTGAGGAGTGTGGCAACGATACCGAGTTCATAGACTTGGTAGACGCAGCTGGCATCCTCGGTATTCATCCTGAATCTCTGCGGAGGTTACACAGGTATGGAGATTTAGATGCTCTAAAGGTAGAAAGAGGTTTGTATTTTAAACGAGATAGCCTCAACAGCTATCTAGAAACAACAACTCATGGAGGTGAGTAACAATGGTAATGGATAATGCACAACCAATAATAACAACTATCAGGATACAGCAAGGTGGTGTTAAACCAACATCAGACCGTAACGGTAGACCTCAATGGGAACTAACTGTGTTCTGGGAATGGACACCAAGCACTAACAGCTGGGGTGACAAGATATGGGTATACCAAGACAGTGTACCTGAGGGTATCATAACCCAGAAACCCGATGGTTCTTATGACGCTACAGGAAACTACACAGTTACTGTAGAACGTGGTGAACTGAAGAAAGACAGAGACGGTCAGTTCTTTGACGGTACTCATAACTGGATGTACAAGTACAGGATTATATCTTGGGATGCTTCACCCGGTACACAACCTGTCCCAGCTGCACCAGCTGCACCAGTACAGGCACCAGTACAGGCTCCATACATTGAACCTGTAATGGAAGGGGAAACTCCAGTAATTAACTACAGCGAAAGAGACTTGTTAATAGTAAGACAGGTTGCTTTCAAGGCTGCGATAGAAGTATCGGTGGCATCTGTATCTGACGATGGGGATATATACCCTGATGTTATAGCACAGCTTACAGACACATACACCAGTATTATTCTGAATGAATATACACAGGGTGATATGGACATGGCGGTGTAGCATGGACTTACGTACTGCTGACGGTGTAGTAGTAGCAAAAATAATTGATGGGGTAGCTGTTAAACGGGTACTTGAATCAAAGCATAAGCTACGCAGACCAGAAGGGTGGGCTTTTGACAAGACCATCATCAGGCAGGCGAAAGAGGGAGGAGCCAGTGCCATCAGAATAGAGGCAGGTGACACTGGCAAATCCTATTCCGTATCCATGTCTGAATTCGACAGGCACGCCTTCCCTTTAAACAGAGGGTTTGGTGAACAACTCGTATTAGTTATAAAGCACTGGCAACCAGAGATGGCAAAACAACTATCACTATTCGGAGGTTTAAATGGGTAGTACACAGGAGAAGTATTCAGCAAAGGCAATGATAACCGGGAACATTCAGTTCGATGCCAACGGTGATTCAGATGCTACAGCTTGGATGATGGATATAGAAGACGGTAAACAAACAGGTATGGCACTTGTAAATATAGGAGGACAAGTAACCAAGATGCTAAACATAACCATACAGTTCCCTGAGGAGGAACTATAAGAGATTAAAGGAGGTGAGTTGCAATGGCATTAGGGCTATCAGAAAAATTAAGAATAATCAGACAGGCACGTGAAGGTTTATATATCGTAAATGTTAAGTCACCAGACACTACTATACCGAACATAGTAGGTTGGTCAAAGACAACCGTTAGGAATGTACTTAAAGAATACGGTATAGAGGCGAGGCCATATGATAGAGATAACAGGCATATAGATTCTATTATTAAACAGATAGAAAATGAGATACCGTATGAAGATGATATCCAGAAAGAGAAACCGGGTAACTTAGATACTCCACGAAACTCTACAACAATAAGCCCAGCTACACGTAAAAATTCTAAGGGAAACCCCTATACACAAAGAGGTCACACTAGAAGAATTAAATTTAACTATCAGGTTACCAGTATAGTTACCTCGTTTTTTCAGTGGCTACAGTCTCTGTTTAGAATAGGTAAAAATAAACAGGTGAAAGTAACAAAGAAACTATTCGTTGAAACCACTGTAATGAAATCGCTGGAAAGCGAATACGTGGATATGTGGTGCGACTTAGTAGTCCACCACAATGAGATGGGTAAGTTTATTAAGAAGTACGAACATCTTATAACCGTATTACTTGAACATGAAAAGAAGGAGGGGAACTAATGACATTAAAGGAGGTGATAGATAATGGGCAAAACCAGAGACGAATGGTTAAAAACTTGTAAAGACGCTAATAACCAACGAGTCACTCGTATAAAAGAGATGTTGGCAGATACCCCATACATAACCCTTAGAGAACTTGGAGATGAGTTTGGGTTAACAAGGGAGCGTATGCGTCAGATTTTAAATAAGAATGGCATTAAGAAAGCTAGTAGCTTTAATAAATATAAACTACCTGTTTATTGTGATAAGGGACATGAAATAATTGCGATACGAATAAAGACCCAAAGAGGGTATCCATCTGTTCAAAGGAAACGGTGCTTTATCTGTAAGCCTATATCCCCTACAAAGCACATAGATAAGTATGGAAAAATAAAAGCGAACCAAAAGTCACAGCCCTGTAACTACTGCGGTACTACTATCACTAGACGAGCAACAGACCCTAGGAAGAACCTTCCTCGATATAAGGGGAACTGGTATTGTGACAAAAAATGCTTTCACGCATATCAAAACAAAGTGGAGTGGTGGCTTACCTCTCCTGTAATTCAAGCTAATATCATGAAAGCACAAAGGAGGAAAACGAATGACATCACCAGAACTAAGGTGGATGGATGCACTACAGGTAAACCTGACTGAAGACCAGAAAGCCTATACCGTTGTAGGTGACAATCGAATACCTGATACTGAAAGACTGATACGTGTCACTGGTGTGACCAATGTATTAGATAAATACGGACTCAGATTCTGGGCTATGAATCAGGCTCTGGATTTCATCAGGGACAACAGAAAACATTATGGCGGTATGTTTGATGAGTTGTTAACAGACGCAAGCAAAGCCCATGAACAGAAGCGTGACATCGCAGCTGACTACGGAACAGAAGCACATGCCTTATTACAGGAGTTATACGTTGATACCAACATATCGGTACCAGCTAAATTCCAGCCAGTAGTAGATGCTTGGGAACAATGGCTTGATGAATCTGAACTGCAGATACTTGCACGGGAACAGAGTTTATATTACCATGACGAACCCACCGGGGTTTCATTCGCAGGGACTGCGGATGTTATTGCAAAAGATGCTGACGGTAACTATGTAATATGTGACTACAAAACGGGTGCTTCTATATACCCTGAGTATTCATTACAGATGGCTGCTTACGTTAAGGCGTTTGAGCAATTGTTTTTATATAAGGTGATAATGCCTTCATCAGAACCTTATATACAAAATCCTAATGTCAGGGCAGTCATAGTTAAGTTACCTAAAGAAGAAGGAGGGAAACTAGAAACCAGAGAATTAAACAACATTCCCTACCATCAAGAGGCGTTCATACACGCTTATCATTTACTTAAATGGCAATCATTCAGAGGAAAACTGCTACCGAAACCAAGGAGGAAAAAGTGAGTCAGTGTAAAGTATGTGGAATGGACGAGAAGATGGTAACCACTAGGGAACTGTCAGAATACTTACATGTAACCGTAAAGTATTTAAGAGAAATGATAGACCAAGGTATGCCACACTACAGGCTCAAGAAGGATGGACACTACAGATTCTTAAAGAGTGAAGTGGCAACATGGATATCAAAGAATAGAGAAATTTAAATAATCCGGGAGTCGTAAGGACTTAATCTAACGTGCTATTGGAGTCGGGGTTTTGATTATCCTCGTTAGTTGGTATGTACATTTAGCATTGTGGCACGTTAAAGGGAGAGAACTCCACAGTATATAGAATTACCCTTCTGGGGTACGCCTCAAAAAGTGTGCCCACTATACAGAAGAACTGCTCTCTGCTCCTTAGTCATGTCCGATAATCCCTTGAACTTTTAGATGATGTTCCAGAGGGTACGGCTCCCTATTTAAACAGGAGGTGAATATGATAGAAGAATCCACTGAAGTGTTTTGGAAAAAAAGATACGATGTCATGCAAGATGAATATCGTAGGATGCAAAGAGAAAACGAAATGATGTTTGAGGTTATGACCAAGGTAAAGTCACATGTCAGTCTTGGAAATATAGTTGAAGCTGTAGGCACGATAAAGGATTTAGTAGAAAAACTGAAAGATAATCCAAGGGTTTCCAAGCAAACCAATAGGAGGTACAAGTATGACTGAAACCACTGGAGCAGGTATGACTAACATGGAGGTGGAGAAGAGGGGGACTGTTATAGATATTACCTGCCAGAATGAACGTGTATTCCTAAGGGCTAATAGAATAAGGGAAACATCAGGTCGTGGGTTTGCAGAGATAACCATATCAGCTGACCTGCCAATCGGTGACTCTTACCAACGTAAACGTCTGGTTCCAAAGACTAGGATAGACCTACTTGATATCAGTGCCAGAGACAAGATGATACGTGGTCTTGATGAACAGACTCAGGACTACCAGTATCTTTACTGGGGAACACTTATCAATGACCTGTTTGAGGCTATCATAGATAAGCATCGTGAAGGTGAACCAGAAGTAGTAATGACTAATCTAAGTGCATTTATTCCAAGAACCTATGCGGTACGACCACTGTTTGTAAATAATGTTGCTAATTTAATATGGGCACCGGGTGGAAGTGCCAAGTCATACTTTGCATTACTGTCATGTGTGATGGTAGACAGGGGACTTAACTTAATGGGGATGAGGGCAAGGCAGGGAACAGCACTATACCTTGATTGGGAAGAGGAACCTGAGGTATTTAAACAAAGGCTACTGGCTGTACAAAGAGGGCTTAACCTTCCGAACCCTGAACACTCCGATATCATATGGAAGAACATGAGACTGAGTGGACCTCTTGTAAATAACATAGAGGAGATATCCCGTATCGTTGCTGACAGGAACGTAACGTATGTTGTTATAGATAGTGTAGGTCCTGCACTAAACGGCTCTGGTAACAATCAGGAAGTAGTAGAGGAATACTTTGCATCCCTTGGGATACTAGGTGTTACTACCCTATCCATAGACCACGCTAACAGGGCAGGTGAGACAACAGGGAACTGGCAGATACATGGTTCTGCATTTAAGTATGCCCGTGCAAGACAGGTGTACGAGGTACGTAAAGTACAGGAAGAAAACACAGGCGAACTACAGGTTGTCCTTCATCACAGGAAGTCTAACGACTCTGGTATTAAGTCTCCAAGAGGGTTTGAGGTTTCCTTTAAAATGGAAGAGGTATACAATAACTTGGAGGATGACTACGAGAAACACCTACATACAGTGTATTTTAATACCATAGGGTTAACCGATTCGGATGACGATAACGTATTAAACGGTGCTACTGTAGGCGATATAGTACATGAGTTAATTAAGAAGAATGGTGAACAACCACTGGTTGCGATAGCGACAAAGGTGGGGATTATAAAAGACGCAGAGGTTAGTACAGACGCAATAGAAAATTCACTACGCAACTCCACGGTTCTCAAAATAGAAAACAACAAGGTAATGTTGATTGAGGAGGAAGCGGAATGGACAGCTTAAAGTTATTGAAACAGGCAGAAGAGGCAGGTCTGAAGGTTTCGTATGATGGTGACAAGCTACGCATACGTGGCCCTAAGACAGCCGAATCAATAGCGAAAGCCCTCAGTCAGAACAAGGTAGATATCATAGAGATACTATCTAATCGTTTTGACACTGACGATGACAGAGTAGAGTCAATGAGGGAAAGGCTACGAAAGGGTGTCAGCTGGTTTCTTGCAGTTGATTCATCTCTCTGGAATTCAGACGGGCACCCTATAAATATAGGTAGTAAGGTTGAGGCGATGCTAACCAAAAGCCTAGCTAAGTGGGGAGAAGAAGAAAGGCTACTGCGTAATCTATATGATTATGACGGTTGTATCTATGACTCCGGGGAATGTCCCGACAAGTCTCCCGTCAAGTGCAGTGGATGCGGATAGTATTACCAGACCTCCCCCCCAGTAAGGCTTACCCTAATCGTAAGACACATTACCACGCCCTATCTAAAATACGTAACCAACAGAAAGAAGAAGTTATTGCGTATGTACTGGAACAGGGTAAGCCTGACTATCCTTTTAACAGGGCACACATCACCATCACATGGCGTTCCAAGGACAACCGAGACAGGGATATAGATAACCTACTCTCTGCCATGAAGGGAACCATTGACGGCCTCACACATGCAGGTGTAATTGTAGATGACTCAGCAAAGCATCTCTCCTATACCCTGTACTACGATTGGGGTGACAATGTAAAAGAAAGTGAAACCATATTAGATATTAAGGAAGTAATGATATGACAACGAAAAAAAAACGCATCACCCCAGAAGAAGAGAGGCATATAGAGCATCTCCATTTTGAGGAGGGAAGAAGCATAAGTAATATAGTCAAAACACAGAACCTTGAATGGGGAATCGGTGTTATAAGACGTGTAGTCAAAGAGGGAAAACAGCGTAGATGGGAAGAAGAATCAGAACACCGTGCGATTGCTGTCCTAACTGATAAGGAGTGGGCAGACATGATATACGGGAATACCCGATATCCGTCTAAGTGGGACAAAGAACTCACGGTTAGTCTCGCCAAACGAGCAGAGTTAAAGGAACTCAGGGCTATACGCAAGTTACTGGAAACGCTTGTAGAGAGTAAGGAGGTAATGACATGAGTATAACAAACCCAACAGATACAGAAGTAGCAATTATTACAATAGCATTAAGAATGTTTCCAGATAGTCCTTTAGATGGGAGTATGAACGATTTCGATTATAGTGATGATAAAAAACTTGCCATGAAATTACATAAATCTTATCTTGCTCTACACAAGAAACGAGAGAAAGAAAGACTCGCTAGAGAATTCTCTGGTGGGATTGAGTTTGAGGAAGGTGTAATAGACCTTATTAAAGCTAGCGTTATTAAGGATAAACCGAAAAAAAGAGATGACTAAGAAGTGTTTACACCACTGGATTTGTGAGATGCCTAACGGTCCTAATACCAAGGCTAAGTGTAAGAAGTGTAAAAAAAATACAGTGTTTGTATATGACGAAAGTAAGATGAAGACAAGAAGAACTAACCCGGTAACTGGTGCGTCATCTGATGTGTACGATATCGTTGTTGGGAAGGGAGTGTTCTACAGGTAAAAGGGGTATGCCTATGACTATTTTTTAGTGAAACTGCAACATATGTACGAAAGCGACACACCCCTAAAGGAATATCCCCATGGACAAGTCAACATGGAGTGTTTGAGAATTAGATACTAGCATAGCAATATATAGTAATACAACTAGTTAGAGTCTGATGTAATTACATCTTTACTAAGGGCTATTATTCCAGCACTTGCAACCCCTGCAATCTCAGTCATATCCTGATACATTGCTATGATAGCTATGATACCAAGCAGAACTATTGCAGTTAAAACTTGAGGTCTAAGATGTATTGTTTCCCACCATTTCTTAGGCATATATTAATTACCTGTTCTATTCATTGGAAAGTGTCTCAGTAGGTGCAGCTATAGATAGTTCAATATTGTCAGTAACTGTCCAATTTGCAGAGGTAACACTCTGATTAATTTTAAATTCTTTAGTTGCGAATCCATCTCCAGCCCCGATTTCGTTTAGTTGAATTGTGAGTGTGCCTATCTTCATCCTGTCGAACACGCAGGCTCCACCTTCTGTGTATAGATTTGAAAGGGTTAGCTTACCAATTTTTCCATTGACCGCAGTAGTTGGTGCATCAATATGTATACGGTCATACGAACCACCACTTGTTACCATAGCTTCTGCCTGATGGTGTCCTCCACCAATTGCCCTCATCCTAGAGGTTCCGGGTGTTTGATTAATGCTCTGACCATCTGAAGCGTTGCCAATTACATTGATTGTATGGGCTGTTGTATTATCGAAAGACAGATAAGTACAACGACTTTTCTCAAGTATCAACTCACCTATCTCCAAGAATGTACTTGTACCTCCGCTTATCACAGTGCCACCAATTAGAACAGGAGTAGATGTTGCAGCATCACCACTAGCAGGAGTGTATGCTGACGAGGGAACAGTAGAGTTTGCATATACAGTACCAACGCTGACGTTCTCGATTTTTATTTCCCGTACAGGGGTAGCACCAAGAACAATCCGTAGAGTGTTGTCTCCCTTATTTTGTTTCCGCCATTCCATCTCCTGTTCAAGTGTAGGAGAAGGATTCTGTGAAGGTGCAGCATATATGCCACTGTCTCCGTTTGAGAATGACCTATCTGCAAGTACGGTTTCATTAATTACAACTCCACTTCCTGCCGTACCTCCAACCGCTAACAACCCGATAGCCATCTGTGGACTGAACCCCATCATTCTCAGGAATGAATAAGGAGACATCATAATTTTAAAAATCGTTTTCCACTTGGCTGACTCTTCATTTAAATATGTAACCTTGGCAAGTAACCAGTTTCTCCATCCCGTTATCTTCTTATAGAAACGGACAGGAGCTTTTACCACAGCCATCGGTGCTGCTTTGAACGTTTTCCACCATGTCCTGAAGTTAGCTGCATGTAATAGAAGACCTATAACAATTAGACCAACGGATATCCCGATAGTAAAAGGAAGGTTTGCCTGTAAATATACAACCGTATCAAAGAGTTGGGTTGCTATATGTATAGGTATGTACGGTGTGATATGAGGTATCGGATTAATATATGAAACAAATAATCCAATACTACCAAGGGTAACAAGTATTACTGTGTTTATTGTTACCAGTATCATTACTACTTTTCTAAACGGAAACGAAAATCTTATCCGTATAGAAGGAAGCGTAATCTTTGGAAAGGATATGGTAGGAAATTTAAATCTTTTCATTAGAACCACCCACGGTCATACAGGATTATATATTATATCTATGCAATTGTATCAGATGGTATATTTACGTTGCTCTACGGGCCTCTGAGAAGCACGTTAGCTACGAATTAATCTGTATTTTCTACTGCTTTTACCAGTTTCCAGAACTTTTTCATGGATTGGGACCTTTGACCTTTTGTCAGTTTCCCGTCTTTTGATGATTCATCCAGAAATTGAACAAGGTCAACGACCTCATCAATACATGAACTGTATTTCATGGCGAATCCAAATGCTCTTGACAATCCCATACGTGCCTCTCTTTTCGACTAATGTTTTTTTCTATGTAGCTGCCGTAAATGTCTTGGGTGTGTAGGATACGGTTGCTTTACCGTGCTTGTTAGCAACATTAAGTATGCTATTCCCCATCTTGTTTACCTGCTGTACCTGCCATTTAGCATCGTCATCTATGTCAGGCTCATTTGCCTCGGTATAGGCTCTGGCAAGAGCCCTTGTGGCTGAGTCCAAGGTAACGCTCTTAGTCACCCCACCTTCAACTGCTAAGGTGATTGTAATATCTCCTGTTGCCATACTAAACTCCTTATTCTAGTGCGGTCACTCTTGAATCTAATTCTTTGATTGCTGCTGTTAATAGTGGGACTAACTTAGAAGCATCCATTCCCTGATAAACAGGGTCAGACCCATTCATCTCATCCTTTGTGCCTGTTACCGATATAGGTACAACTTCAGCAGCTTCATGAGCAAGAAATCCATCTAATGTTACCGTTGCGTCAGCCTTGAAATTAAATCGTTTAGGCTTTAATTCTTTAACACGGTCAATTGCTCCAGTTAAGTTAACAATATTTTCCTTTAATCTATAATCGGATGATGTAGCATAAGTAGTTGTTGAACCGTTTGTATTAACGGTTCCTACTTGGGTATCACCACCATTTCTGATATCCCAATGAGTATGGTTCCCTGTTCCACTGTCACTGGTATATATTAGTGTGTGGGCAGCATTATCAGCATTACGAATTACAAGCTCTGCTTCAGTGGGGCTTGTATCTCCTATTCCAACATGGGAATCAAATCTTGAGTAACCATTATCTACCCAGAGAGCATAGTTGTTAGTCGCTTCTGAAGCGGCATCCTGTATGTACAGAGTCGCACTATTAGTTAGTGTGTTACCGTTTACGTTTATATCAGGTTCTGATAAGTATAAAGTTGCAACTGTGGTCACATCTCTTCCAAGTACAATCGAACCCCCTGCTTCATCACCCATCAAAGCATGGGTGAGAAAAGCATCATCTCCTGAGTGTCCTGTTAAATCCGCACCTACCGCAAGAGAAGCTGCCCTGTTCCACGAACCACCACTTGTCCAAGCACTTCTGACTAAGAATCTATAATAATCAAGGTCAACATCACCAACAGTTACCCTGTCATCAAATGTAACAGTACCACCATCACCTATCGTCATGGCTAAGTCACCATCAGAATAGTCAATGGTACGACCTTGAATACTTCCTGTTGTCGTTAGAGTATTAGCCTGTAGGTCAACAGCCCCATAAAAGGTGACCGCCCCTGCTGTTGTTATTGCAAGACGATTACTCGCATTAGCAACGATATCTTCAGAAGATGTACTTTCTCGATAACCGATTCTAAA
>CEUX01035371.1_pt1 | contig 12727 bp, 26 predicted proteins | sample 531361 | NCBI WGS metagenome assembly CEUX01 (sample SAMEA2622736, study PRJEB7988) | marine metagenome | isolation source: saline water (ENVO:00002010), including
AGAGAAGATGCAGAATCAGAAGTTCAAAGAAAAAATCTATTAGAGTGGTATAAATCTGTAGCTTATACTAGATTACAACCTGGTGGTAAAATTATTGTTATTCAAACTAGATGGCACCAGGACGATTTAGCTGGTTATATTTTAAATGAATCTGGAGAAGATTGGAAAATTTTAGATTTACCAGCGATAGATGATAAAGGAAATGCGTTATGGCCAGAGGCTTATAGTAAAACAGATTTAGAAAAAATTCAAAATACTGTAGGTCAAAGAGTTTGGCAAGCATTATATCAACAACGTCCTAGTAACGAAGAAGGAAGTATTATTAAAAGAGATTGGTGGAATGTTTATGAAGGCGATAAAATACCTACATTAGGTTATGTAGTTCAATCTTACGATACTGCTTTTAGTACAAAATCTTCTGCTGACTTTTCTGCTTGTACTACATGGGGAGTATTTACAGCTAGAGATGAAAACAATGTTCCATATGCTGCTTGTTTATTATTAGATGCTTGGAAAGAAAGATTAGAATATCCAGATTTAAGAAAACGAGCACAAGACAGTTATTGGGAATGGATGCCCGATCAAGTATTAATCGAGAAAAGAGCAAGTGGTCAATCTTTAATACAAGATATGCGTAGGTCGGGAGTTCCTATAGTTACTTATACTCCAGAAAGAGATAAAGTTTCTAGAACCCATAGTGTAGCTTCTATGTTCGAGGGCGGTTTAGTGTTTACAATGGACGAAGAATGGACTAAGGATGTTATAGAAGAATCAGCACAATTTCCATATGGAAAGCATGATGATATTCATGATACTTGTGTGCAAGCTTTAATGAGGATCCGTGATGGATTTTTAGTATTACATCCCGATGATCCAGAGGACAATGATGACGAAACAAGAAAACAATTGCGCAAAAACAAACATTATTACTCTTGATAGGTGGAGAGTAACACCTAGAAAAGCTACAACAAAAGAAAAAATTGCTATACAAGATGATCAAGTAGTAAATGCTTTTACTGATGCTTGTATTAAAATTAGCGATAAAATAGATATTAAAGGATATGCTCTAGTAGCTTGGGACGAAAAAGGAGTTCCTTGTATTTCTTGGTCTACTGGCCATTTAAAAAATCCTATAAGCGAAATGATGCTTCCTACCTTTACACAGTCAGTTTTTCAAGGTATATTGAATAAAAAATTAAGTACACCGGAGGACTTAAAAGATGAGTAACCCATTTAAAAGAACAGGTAAGCAACCTAGACTAGGCGTTAAAAGTTTTAGTGTCGAAGATGTCCAAGAAGCTAATAAAAGATTTTATGATAAGTTTCCAGGAGCTGTAGAAGATGCTGCAATGTTAAAAAAAGCAATGCAAAATCCTGGTGATGAAGTTGTAAAAATAGACGATAATAAAAAAGCTGAACATGCAAAAATGATGAAAGCTATGAAAATAGAAGTGGAGATAAAATAATGAGAATGACAGCTGGAGCAGGATCTGGAGTTGGCAGAATGCAAAACTCTAAGATGACTGGTAAGATGATGAAGAAAAAAAAGAAAAAGAAAAAAGGTAAATTTCCTGATATGTCAGGTGATGGAAAAGTTACTAAGAAAGATATTTTAATTGCAAGAGGCGTAATTAAAAAAGGTAAAAGGAAAAAAAGATAATGGCTAAAACTACAAAAGAAGTTACTAAAGATATTTTAGATGTTGACTTTGAAGATACTGGTAAAGCAAAAGTTTTTGACGATGATGGCTATGAAGAAGGTAAATCTAAAGACAGAGAGATGATGGCCAAAAAACCAACTGGTACTGTTAAAGAAAATTTTGGTAAAGGTGGAGTTTTATATAAAGGCAAAGCTAAAGACTATCCTGGAATGAGTAATATAATTAAAAAAAATAAACTTAAAGTTATACCCATAAATATTAATAAAAAAAAATAGATGGCCAAACGTAAGTTTGTTAATTTTATTCCAAGACCTAAACCAAGAAAAAGACCAAGAAGACATAAAAAGTCTTTAAATAAAAATGAAAAAAGAAGTTATAAAAAATATAACAGGCAAGGTAGAAGACCATGAACGAGTTTGTTTGTCCTAATGGAAGAATGTCAGTTAATGGTGTTTGTCCAATTTTTGAAGGTGATGATGGACAAAAGAAAGATTTTACAGATAAAAGCGGTTACTTTCAATGGGATTTTGACGAACCAACAAAAGCTTCTAAAGAATCCGCAGATAGCATAATAAAAGAAAATATAAATTATTATACAGACTTTGTAGAAAATACATTAGGCATACCCTCTAACATTCAAACAGGTTTAAAAGTAGCAAGTAGTTTAGGTAGTGTTATGACAGGTGGTGGAATAATTGGTGCGTTAACACCTTTTGCAATTCCTTTTGTTGCTGGTGCTGCAATAAGAAATAATCAAAGTGGAGTGCAACAAGCGATTGCTAGAGAATCAGTAAGAGATTTACAAGGTAGAATTGATGCAGGACAATTCGGATCTAATACACCTACAGCACAAGATGCTGGAAGAGGTCAAACTGGAGGTGGTACAAAATCTGGCGGTTTTGATTCAGCAGAAAGAGGAGGAGCTTTACATGGCTAGAACTAGAATAAGACCTAGAAAAAGAACTGGAGATATTCCAAGAAGAAAAAAATATTATCGACCTACTAAGAAAGGTGCAGGTATGACTAGAGCAGGAATAAGAGCTTATAGACGAGCTAATCCTGGTTCTAAATTATCTATGGCTGTTACTGGTAAAGTTAAACCTGGAAGTAAAGCAGCTAAAAGAAGAAAATCATATTGTGCAAGATCATTAGGCCAATTAAAAAGAAGCTCTGCTAAAACTAGAAACGATCCAAATTCTAGAATAAGACAAGCTAGAAGAAGGTGGAAATGTTAGATAAATTTTTATTAAAATTTTTTGGATCAATAGATACATTATCAGAATTTATAGTTGATAAAATTTTTGGTAAAAGATGTAAGTGTAAAAAGAAAAAAAATGGCAAATAAACCTCTAAATATCGGAGAAGAGGCTAAAGTGCAAATGCCAATGAAGACTGTTGCCAGTCTGATAATAATTGTAGCTCTCGGTACAATGGGATATTTTCAAATTATAGAACGTCTTAATGTTGCAGATACTAGACTACAATTAATGGAAAAAGATTTAGAAGAAAATACAGAATTTAGAATTAAATGGCCTAGAGGTCAACTTGGCTCTTTACCAGCTGATTCAGAACAATTTATGATGATAGAAGATTTATATAAAACTACTGATAAATTAAATGCTCATATTGAAAATATGGCATTAAACAAAGTAAACATTGAGTTTTTAAGAAAACAAATGGATAAAGTTTTAGAAGATATAGAAAAACTAAAAGATGCTAATAGAGAAATTGGTTACAAAAATGGGAGTTACAATTGATAGAGGCAGTAATAGGATTATTAATGTTTGTAAATGGTGAGATTAAAGAAGCTCGTTTACAACCTTCGATGGCTATATGTTTACGTGGAAAAAGAGAAGCAGAGAGAACTTTTTCTGAATCTGTTACATATAAATGTTGGAAAGGTAAAGCAGAATTAGAAAATAACATAGATGGTTCTAAATCTATTAAAAAAATAATACTAGAATAATTAACTTTTTTGTTTTATATCTTACTTAGGAAAGTATGGTATGTACCAGGAGGTAATATGAAACAATGAAAAAAGGATTATATGCAAATATTAATGCCAGACGTAAAGCTGGTAAAAGTAGACCTAAATCAAAATCAACAATTACTAAAAAAGCTTATAAAAATATGAGAAAGGGATTTCCTAAATGAAAACTAAAAAGGAAAAAAAGATAGCTAAGGTAATGAGAGAATATAAAAAAGGAAAATTACCTATTGGTAAATCTAAGAAAAAAGTTAAATCTAGAAAGCAAGCAATAGCTATTGCTCTTTCTGAAGCAGGTAAAAAGAAAAAACGTGCTTAATAGAAAAGGATTTAGAAAAACTATGAGTACACCTAGAAAAAGAAAAGGAAAAAAAGTACCTAAAAAATATTTATCTGGTACATCTGGAAAACTCCGTAGCGCAAGAAAAGCTGCTATTAAAAGATTAAATAAAGATAATAAAGGTTCAGGAGTTTTACCTGGAGATAAAAAAGGTGGAAAATTTGTAGGGTCTAAAAAAGAAAGTATACATAATAAAAAATTTAGGAGGATGTATGGCTAAGAAAAAATCAAGTACTGCTACAGCAATAAGAAACAAGGCAAAAAAAACTGGAGTATCACCATCTAAAATAAGAGCTATCTATAATAGAGGATTAGCAGCATATAGAACAAGCGGTCATAGAAAAGGTGTAAGTCCACAAGCATGGGCTATGGCTAGAGTTAATTCTGCATTAACAGGTGGTAAAGCAGCTAAAGTAGATAGAGATATATTAAAAGGTAGACGAGATAAAAACAGAAGAGCAGATGGTCGTAAAAAGAAAAAAACAAAGAAGGCATAATGAAAAAAGGAAAAGCTAAAATTAAAAAAGTAATTAAAGGTTTAAAGAAAGCATCTAAATTACATGCAGGTCAAGCCAAAACTTTAAAAAGTGTTTTAAGTAAAAAGAAAAAATAATGGCATTAGAAGTTGAATTAGATAAAAAAAAATTAGAATTTACTGATGATCAAGGTAAAAAAGTAAAGGTCGAAGTAGATGAAAATTTAACTGATAAAGAAGAAGAGGCTTTTGAGTCAGATCATCATTCTAATTTAGCAGAAGAATTACCAGCTCAAGAAGTTTTAAGTATTGGTAAATCTTTAATTAAATCTTTTGAAGATGATAAGTCTTCTAGAAAAGATTGGGAAGACCAATACTCTAAAGGTCTTAAAATGTTAGGTGTTGTAGTAGAGGATAGACAAGATCCTTTCCCGGGAGCTTCAGGTGTTCATCATCCATTAATGTCAGAAGCTGCAACTCAATTTCAAGCAAGAGCTATATCAGAAATGTTTCCAGCAGGTGGTCCTGTAAAAACACAAATAGTTGGTAAACAAACAGATAAAAAATTAGAACAAGCACAACGTGTACAAGATTTTATGAATTACCAAGTTACTAATCAAATAACAGATTACTTTAATGAATTAGATCAAATGTTATTTTATTTAGCTCTAGCAGGTTCTTCTTTTAAAAAAATATATTTTGATAATTCTTTAGATAGAATATGTTCTAAATTTGTTCCTGCAGATCAGTTTGTTATTTCATACGAAAATACAGATTTAGAAACTGCAGAAAGATATACGCAAGTTATGAAACAAACTACTAACGAAATCAAACGTAAACAAGTAGAGGGATTTTACCGACAAGTTTCAGTAACACAAAATCAAGGTGGTCAAAGTACATCTGATATGGTGCAACAGACTATGCAAAAATTAGAAGGAATGACACCTTCTATGGCAGATAAAATTCACACAGTTTTAGAAATACATGCAGATTTAGATTTAGGAGAAGATGAATCAGGATTAGCTTTACCTTATATTGTAACAGTAGATTATGAAAGCAATCAAGTTTTAGCGATTAGAAGAAATTGGAAAGAAGATGATCCTCTTAAAAGAAAAAGAACTTATTTTATACATTATAAATATCTTCCTGGCTTAGGCTTCTATGGCTTCGGCCTTATACAAATGATCGGCGGTTTACAACATGCGAGTACAGGAGCATTACGTGCTCTTTTAGATTCAGCTGCCTTTGCAAATCTAAATGGTGGATTTAAAGCAAAAGGTGCTAGAATAGAAGGTGGAGACATTACTGTTTCACCTGGTGAATGGGTCGATGTAGAAGCATATGGTGATGATCTTCGAAAATCATTTATCCCTCTTCCGTTTAAGGAGCCTTCACCAACACTTTTACAATTATTAGGTGTTTTAACTGAGTCAGGGAGACGTTTTGCTAGTATTGCAGATGCTATGGTAGGACAATCTGCTGGATCAGGTCCAGTAGGAACTACAATTGCATTAATTGAACAAGGTTCTAAAGTATTTAGTGCAATTCATAAAAGATTACATCAAGCACAAGGTAGAGAATTTAAATTAATTTACGAATTAAATGGAGAATATTTAGATGACGAATATCCTTATGATGTTATTGGAGAAAGAAAAGTAATTAGAAGAAAAGATTTTGATCAAGCAGTAGATGTTGTGCCTGTAAGTGATCCTAATATTTTTTCTCAAGCGCAAAGAATTGCTTTAGCTCAAACTGGTTTACAATTAGCTCAACAAGCACCTAATATTATAGATACTAAAGAAGCTTATAGAAGATTTTTACAATCGTTAAATATTCCAGATTATCAAGATTTAATAATTCAAGATGAAGATACTCCTAGACGAGATCCAGTTTCTGAAAATATGGCTTTACTAAATGGTAAACCAATTAAAGTTTTTGAAGACCAAGATCATCAAGCTCATATTGCAGTACACCAACAATTTATGATGGATCCAAGATTTGGTGGTAATCCTCAAGCAAGAGAAGTATTATATCCATTAATGATGGCACATTTAGGTCAACATATGGCATATTTATATCAACAACAAATGCAAGCACAAGTACCAGAGGGAATCCCTACCTCTTCAGGAGAAATTAATAAAGAACTTAGAGATGAAGATACTAATGAAGTTTCTATCGAACAAGAAAATAGAATTGCTGTTGCTGCAGCTCAAGCTGCTCAAGGATTAATGGGAAGTATGCCACCTAGTCCAGAACAACAAAAAGAACAAATGGAAATGGCTAAAGACCAAGCAAGTTTACAATTAAAAGCAGAAGAGCTTAATATTAGAAAAGCTAGATTTGCCGAAGGTGTAAAAGATAAGGAAAGAACGCAAGCAAGAAAAGATGCTGAAACTAAAGCTAAGATAGTAGAAACAGCTTCAAGAGTTGCTAAACGTGATAGCTAATGGCTGACCCTAAAAAAGGCACAGGTAAAAAACCTAAAGGTTCTGGAAGAAGATTATATACAGACGAAAATCCTAAAGATACTGTAGGAATTAAATTTGCTACACCAAGTGATGCTCGTAAAACTGTAGCTAAAGTTAAGAAAGTAAAAAAACCTTTTGCAAGAAAAATACAAATTTTAACTGTAGGAGAACAAAGAGCTAAGGTAATGGGTAAATCAAAAGTTGCTTCAATATTTAAAAAGGGAAAGGAATCTATTAGAAAAAAACATGGCAGTAAAAGCAGACGAAATAAGAAAAGCTAAAAAATTTTTAGAAAATAAAAAACTTTCAATATCAATTATTAAGCCAAGATTATTTGCGCAGGCTTCTAGTGAATTGAATAGAAACTTCAATGATACTTTGAAATTTATAAAAAATAAAATTTATGGAACGACTAATAATAGCAATTAAAAAAAAGATTAAAGAATATGACACAGATTTAGGTAAAAATTTGTTGTCTAAAGGTGTAGATAAAATTGAAGACTTTAAAAAAACACAAGGAATGTCAATAGGATTAAATAAAGCTTTAGAAATTATTGACGAAACTACTCAAAAATATAAGGAAGGAGATATAGATGATTAGTCAAGAAATATGGGCAACAGATAATGATGTACCTACACCAGAAATTGTACCTCAACCTGTTGGTTATAGAATTTTAATTAGACCGAGAGGTGTAGTTGAAAAAACAAAAGGTGGAATTTATTTAACTGATACCAATAAAGAAACACAAAGTTATTTAAATTCTGTTGGACAAGTTATTGCTATGGGACCTGAGTGTTATAGCGATAGAAAAGCACCGTGGTGCAAAATAGGTGATTGGGTTATCTTCGGTAGATACGCAGGAGCCAAAATTTCTGTACAAAAAGTTAAAATGGTGTTAATTAACGATGATGAGGTAATTGCTACATTGGATAACCCTGAAGTAATATCTCACCAATTATAACATACGTTAGTTTTTACTAACGACAACATAGGAGAAAACTATGAAAGAAGAAAATAACAATGAGAAAGAGTTAGAAGTTAAGCTAGATGAAAATCCAACTGAAAAAGAAATAGAGGTTCCACAGAATCCTATTGATGAATTAGTTGAAAAAGCTGAAACTGAAGAAAAAGAGAAAGCTATTGATAAATCATATGAAAATGAAAGGGAAGTAAAGCTTGAAAAGAAAGCTGAAATACCTAAATATTCAGATGATATGCCATATTCTGAAAAAGTTCGTAAAAGAATTGCTAAAGAAGTGGCAAAAAGAGCAGAAGCAGAGCAAAAAAATGTAGAATTAGAGCAAAGATTAGCTGAATTAGAGAAAAAAACTTTTGATTTAGCTGGTAAAAGTCTTAAAAACAATTATACATCTATATCTGCTCAGCTTAAAACAGCTATCGAAGAAGGTAATACTGATAAACAAGTAGAGCTTTATGAAAAAATGGCTGATATCAGAGGACAAATGTCAAAAACTGAAGAATTATCAGCTTCAGTTCCTAAAGTAGAAAAAAAACCAAAAGAAACGCCACCTTTAGCCACAGATTGGGTTAAAGAAAACAGAGAATGGTTTAATAAACCTGGATTTAGAAAAGAAACTGCAATGGCTTATGGTATTGATGCAGAACTTACTGAAGAAGGTTGGGATGTTAATGATCCAGACTATTATACTGAAATGGATAAAAGGCTTAAAGCTTCTGGTTTAGCTTATTTTAAGAAAGATGAACAAGACACTGTTCAAACTGATAAAAATGTAGTACAAAAAAACAACAGAGTGCAATCTCCTGTTGCTGGAGTTTCTCGTAAAAAAGGTACTGACAGTAATAGAGTTAAGCTCACTTCTGAAGACCTTAATACTGCAAGACAATTCGGTATTGATATTAATGATGAAGCGGCACTAAAACGATTTGCTAAAGAAGTAAAAACATTTAGCAACAATACGTGAACGAAAGGAGCACGACTATGAGTAATAAATTAAATAACGAAACTAGAGCTGAAAAAGCAAAAGTTTCACAATGGCGCCCTAGTAATTTATTGGAGGCTCCTGAACCAAGACCTGGTTACAAACAAAGATGGATTGCAACTATGGTTCTAGGACAGGAAACACCGACAAACGTAGCCAAACGATTGAGAGAAGGTTGGCAACCTCGTGACCCTAAAACGGTTAAAGATGCTGATCATTATCCTACGATAGAACATGGTAAGTTTGCTGGTCATATAGGAATAGAAGGTATGCTACTCTGTGAAATGCCTGAAGAAATGGTTAATGAACGTAATATGTATTACGCAAGAATGACTGAAAATTTAATGAGGTCAGTAGAACAGGACATACACAAAATAGAACAGCCAGGAAATCCTATTCAAAAGTCTTTCAAAACTGAAGTTACTAGAGGAGGCTTTAAAGAGTAACTATAAATAGGAGACTATAACTATGGCAAATGACAACACGCCTATTGGTTTCGTACCATTAAGGCACTTAACAGGTGGTGTTATCAGACCTCAAGAATATCCTATTGCTAATAGCTACGGTACAACAATCGCATCTGGAGACTTAGTAACCTTAACTACAGATGGAACAGTGATTAGAGGTACCGCTGGTGGAACAGCATTAGGTGTATTTTATGGTGTAGAGTATATTGATAATGCTACAGGGGATGTCAAGTTTTCTAAAATCTGGAATGCAAGTACAACCGTAAAGGCAAATACTGCAGTAAAGGCTTTAGTATATGATGACCCAAACATAACATACCAAGTTCAATGTAACGGCACATTCGCAAACGCAAACGTAGGTGAATTGGCCAATGTTACTATTGGTACAGCAAACACTACTTTCGGTTATTCAACAGACGAATTAGACATTAGTACATTAGCTACTACTGCTAAAGTCTTGAGAATATTAAGATTAGTAGATAAACCAAACAACGCAGTTGGCGCTGATGCAGATATCGAAGTTGTAATTAACTTACACTTATATGGTACTCGTCAGGCTGGCGTATAAGGAGATTGAACAATGGCATTAAATAGAGCACTATTTACCAAACAGCTCAATCTAGGTTTAAATACCGTGTTTGGTATGGAGTATGACAGATATCCAGAACAATGGAGAGAGATATACTCTACAGAGCAATCACAAAAAGCTTTCGAAGAAGATGTACAAATGATCGGCTTCGGAGCTGCACCAACAAAAGCTGAAGGTGCTGCAATATCTTATGAATCTGGCAGAGAAGGATTTGTATCAAGATACGTGCATGAAACAATCGCTTTAGCATTCTCGATTACAGAAGAAGCTGAAGAAGATGGTTTGTACGGATCTTTAGGTGCAAAATATGCTAGAGCTTTAGCAAGATCAATGCAACACACTAAAGAAATCAAAGGTGCTAATATCTTAAACAACGCAACTAACACTGCACAGTTAGGTGGTGATGGAGTAACATTATTAAATGCTTCTCACCCTCTAGGAGGTGGTGGTACTGCTTCTAACATTCTTGCTACACCAGCAGATTTGAGTGAAACGTCTTTAGAGACATTACTTATTCAAATCTCTGAAGCAGAAGATGACAGAAAAATACCTATCGCTTTAACTGGACAGAAACTTATAGTTCCACCAAATTTGGTGTTTATTGCTGAAAGAATCCTTAAGTCTAATTTAAGACCAGGAACTGCAGACAATGACATCAATGCAATGAGAAATATGGGTATGATCCCTGGCGGAGTAGTAGTCAATCAAAGACTAACTGACACGGACCAATACTTTATTATGACTGATTGTCCTGATGGAATGAAACACTTTGTTAGAGCACCAATCAAAAAAGCTGTAGAAGGCGATTTTGAAACTGGTAATTTGAGATACAAAGTAAGAGAAAGATACTCTTTTGGTTTCACAGACTGGAGAGCCGTTTACGGATCTCAAGGTGCTGATTAATAAATAATCTTTAACTAGGCGTAGAAATACGCCTAGTTACCCTACGACAGCAAAGCTGACTACTAAGGAGGTAGACTATGGGAACAACTACATTTTCGGGACCGATAAAAGCGGGAACGATTAGAGAAACTTCGGGAGCTACATTAGGAGCAAATGTTGCTAATACTGGTTTTGTTGTTATGGCACAATCTGCAAAGGTTGACATAACAGGAGCTTCTCACTTAAATCAAGTTTGCGGGACTATACCTGCTAATTCACAAATAGTGGATGTTATATTAAATGTAACAACTGTTAATAATGATTCTAATGCTGCAACAATTATTGTTGGAACAGCAGATGATGGAAATGCTTTTATTCCATCAACAAGTGTAAAATCATTAGGAACAACTAGAGGTACTTTAGATACTGAAGCAACAAATATTGGAACTACTGATATTCAAGTTTTAGCTGACTTTACAGGTACTGATGGTGACGGAACAACTGGTAATGCAACTGTTACTGTGCTTTATATGCAAAATAATAGTATTGCAGATGCTGGAGATACACCGTAATAATTAATTAGAGGGCCTTCGGGCCCTCTTTAATTGGAGGTAAAATGTTAGAATTTTTAAAAGAAAAAGGTAACGCATTAAAAAATTTCTTAGATAAAGATGATGATGAAAAAGAAGAAACAAAAAATGTTATAGAAGAATTAACAGAATTTCAAAAAGCTAAAAAAGAATCAGTAGAAGAAATGACTGATGAACAAAAAAAATTAGCAACTACTGAAGATATTGATAAAGAAACAAAAAGTGTAGAACAAATTTTAAAAGAAGCTGAGGATAAGAAAAAAGAAGAAAAAACAGAAAAAAATTTAGAAGACAAATTAGCTGATATAGAAAAAGTTATTTCAACTTTTAGTAGTAAACCTTTAGGTCCTAGTAAAGATCCTTTTGCTAATACTAAATTTCAATTAAATAAACCAATAGATTTTCAACAAAAAGTAGCAACAAATTACATAGCTCCTTTCATGCAACAACCCTCTGTCCAAGGAGACAGAATTAAGTTATTATTTGAAAGCCTTAAAAAACAAAATTTAATATAGGAGGAACAATGGCAGGATCAGACCTAAATGTAGCTTTTACATCTAACACATCAGGCACTCAAGAATTATTTGGTGGTGCTACTAGATTAAAAGCATTTATAATTACACCTACAGCATCTGCAGGTACAGTTGTTTTTGCTGACGGAGGTACAAACAAATTTACTGTATCTACATCTGCAAGCGCAGCTTCTGGACCAGTAAATATTGGTTTACCAGATGAAGGTGTAAAATTTAGCTCAAACTTACAAGCAACTTTAACTAATGTTGCTGGGTTAACAGCATTTCATGCATAATGGCTACATCGAATACAGCAACATTTAATCTTACAGTCAACGATTGTATACAAGAAGCTTACGATAGAATAGGAGGAGATCCTATTTTAGGTTATGATGTACGTTCTGCAAGAAGAAGTTTAAATATAATGTTTAGTGATTGGGCTAACAGAGGTTACAATCAATGGACAGTAGAATTAAAAGATCAAGCTGTTTCTCAAGGCACTACTGATTATACTTTAGATTATGATTTAGTAGATATTGTTAATGCTAATATAGTTGATAGTGACGGTACAGAATTTAGTATGACTAGATTAGGTTTAAATGATTACGCTGCCATAGCAGAAAAAACTTTACAATCTAGACCAACACAATTTTATTTACAAAGATTAAGTACACCTGTAGTAAAAATTTATCCAGCTCCAGATAAAGCATATACTTTTAGATATTACAGAATGAGAAAAATACAAGACGTTACTGCTTCTACTGTTGATGGAACTCAACAAACTTTTGATATACC
>CEUX01103841.1_pt1 | contig 12709 bp, 16 predicted proteins | sample 531361 | NCBI WGS metagenome assembly CEUX01 (sample SAMEA2622736, study PRJEB7988) | marine metagenome | isolation source: saline water (ENVO:00002010), including
TCAGACCAATGGTCATAAGGTTCGCCGTCTCCTAGACGTTCGAATGTCTCACGTACCATTTCCTGATTCTCCATCCATTCACCCATAGCTTCTTCAATATAGCTCTGGTCACCAGCATCTTCTTCATTAAGATACCCATCTTGAACTAATTGTTCTACGGTTGTTTGGTAGTCGTATCGATAACGTAAACGTACGTCTTCTTCAACGACACGAGTAGCATGGACTCTTCTATCCATGAGACCAGCTAACTCGTCTTCCCTCATCCACGAAGGTAGTCCTGGGTCAAATGTCCTTGGACTCATGACCTTACCTCCATTTCTGCATTCTCAAGATTAGATAAGAATAAATCAGCATAAGCTGTTTTATCATCTAACTGAGATTGCTCTTTTCTGTGGCTGGTTACACAGCCAGTACTTGTCCAGTGTCTTCTAAGATACCTTGCAAGTTCAGGGAACTTATTTGAATTGTTTACAAATGATATAAACTTAGATATATTGTATATATCATCAAACGCATCAATATCGTTATAACTTGCTTGCTCTATGAATAGAGTGTAGTAATACATAGCATTTACGAATCCCATCCTCATATACATTCTTTCACGATTGTATGTAGATTTAGGGAACCTAAGTTCTATAGTATTATGTCTACTCTTTTGAACTATCCAGTTTCTTGTGCTGTCAAGTGTTCTTCTATTGTTGTCTACTATGTTCTCATAGTATTCTTCAACAGAAGGCAACCTGTTCCAGCGAGCCCAGTTTCCAAGTTTCCTCTGACCGATAATCTGTATAAAGCGTGCACCACGCTCTGGATTTTCGGTAGTATCTCTCTGGATTCTGGAATCACCAAAGAATTCCATTAATTTATAGAACAGAACCAACTGTTGGTCACTGAACATACCAAGTGGTATATGCATGTGACCTCCAGTGTTTGGTCCTCTATGTCCTAAGAATATATATTCTGATTGCATTTCTTCAAATGTTCCTAGAATATTTGTTTCTTTGGCGAAACCGATAGTAAGAGGGGCGACAACAAACTCTCTGCCGCCGTTACCCAACGAACCATCTGGTTTATGGCACATCATAGTAGTGTATCTAAATGTTTCCCAATTTCTTAATAGAGATTGGTTTCTTAGATAGTCCCTGACTTTATCATTAGCTTTATTCACTACCTCTTGATAAAGTTCATTTCGGTCTTGTGTGTCAGAGTCAAAGATGATTGAATCATCTCCGAATTCTAACTCTATTTCAAGACCAACTGGAACACCGTGTGCAACTAGTTGAGCCCTAAGGTCAACTAGTTCATCACGTTCTACTTGTGCGTTTTCTATAGGTTGGTATAGGTTCTTCTTAAACCCATAGACCAAACTACGTCCACTCAATTGGTTATTGAGAGCAGGTAACTCTGAATTACGGACAGCGACGCTGTAACGACGTCCTTTAGGTCCGAGTTTCATTATTTCTTACCTTTCTTAGCTTCTTCTTTATCGAACTTGTCAAGTGCAAGTTGCAATTGCGTCTCGCTCTCTTCAACTTCTTCGTCTTCAGCTAATGGAACCTGGCATGATGAATCAACAATTATATCGTCTAAATCATCAACGCCATTTTCTATCATTTGCTGATGAAGAATGTAGCATTCTCTATCATGTTCAGGATAACCCGCTAGGTCTAACGGTGCCTTACATCCTTCACATACTATCTCATTATCTACAACCTTCAGTGAGTTGTCTTCAAACCAGTCAACCACTGAGTCGTAACCCCACTCTGCGCATAGGTCAATAACTTTATCTCTAAAGCTATCTTTATCCCATGCTGTGGAAGGTACTATCTTCCATTGAGCAAGAGTTTCAATTGTATCTGCGTCTATTTCAGCAAGAGGTCTTACTGATGAATAATCCCCGACAATAATTTCTCCGGTTTCTTCATCAACTAACCTTTGTTGATTAGACTGAGATGCTGATATTGATTTTGTATTGCCCCAACGATTCATCTTCCATGAATATTCTTCATGAGAATCATTAGAGAACCATACTCCATCTACCCATTCTCCAGACTGTTCATTGATAATATAAGAGTCCTTATGTAACTTAGGATTACCAGACAATATAACAAGCTTGTTACCACTGTTAATCATGTCTCCTAAGTGACTGATGAACCTACTATCATCAAGTCCTGTAAGTTTGATATGTTGCAACATTGTCTCATTAAAGTAACGAGTGTCACTAATATCTCTCTTAGCAGGTGGATGAAACTGTCTAGGCATTATCCCATTATGTGCAAACACTGTTTGAGTGTCCACATAGAAAGGATGGTTATTATCCATACATACAGAACCATGAGTTGCTATCCTCATGTGAACTAATATGTCTGAATCACCATACAGTTTCTGAATCTCTTTGAATTTCTTCTTGAACGGCTTAAGCTTCATGGTCTTATAGACCTTAACTTTTCCATCCTCTATCCAAGAGATTCCGCCTCCATCACTATTGTGTTTCCACATAGTGTCGAGCTTCTTCTGCTCTATATCCATCCCCGCAGGGATGCTTGCTATGATACACATTTTTAGTCTCCTTCTACTGTATCATTGGTTGCTCTATCGTTCCAATACGCTTCGTTACTGCGTACCAAACTGTCAACCTGTACACCCATGTTCGATGAACTAGGGTATATCGCACTAAGGTCAAAGAGGTCTACCTCTCTAGCCAATGCAATAAAGTTTGAGTACCTGGCTCTCCTATCTGCAGTGTCAAGTATCCATTGCCAGAAATCGTGAGCAATTTCTGAATAGGTACTATCTTGCAAGTAGAACTTGAAACTATTATTATATAGTCCTCGTTCTACTGGAGACCCTTGGTAATCATCTTCATTGTTATAGTGATATTCTTCCATTCCGTGCTGTACAACCACGTGCCATGCGAATCTATAAATAGCTTCGACGAACTCTGGTCGTGACAATACACGTCCTGGAACTGTGGAACTATTAAAGTATCTCAATTCAATAGTGCCGTCCTTAGTCATATTGATGCCATCATACTTATCAGGTCGGTCATGCCTTCTCCTGATTGCTGTAAGATGTGTAGCATCTTCTGGACGACCACTTCTTTGAATAGGTCTTCTCCAATGAGCCCACTGACCATCTGGTCTTTGTGCAATTGCTCCTAAGATATTGTCTTCCCAATCATTTTCATGAACGGTTACATCATCTTGGAACTTATACATTATTTCTAAGAATGCCCAAAGATGTGCAGTTGTAAATGCGTCATGGTCAATGTGTATATGAATACCATTGTTCCTATCCCTCTCACCATCTGCATTGTAAAATGCACGGTAATTGGTACGCATTAACTCCCAGAAGTCCTGTGGAACTTGATGCCAAGCATCCAAGCTAATAGCTTGAGATACTAACTCATGTCCCCATTCACTTCCACTATCTACTGAACCATCTCTGACTCTGTAAATAAGCTGCACTTTCTGGTTCTGTTCTTCTGACCAAGCTGGGTGGAATAATTCCACTAGCTCTCTATGAACATTCTCCATGGAATTTCTGTCATGACTATGTAAGTCACGTCTACCAACCATCTCAATTTCCACTCCATAGAATGGACCACATGTTCTATGCCATTCAGGTGTACCCATATCAGGTCCTACCGTTCCTGGACTATTAGACCATGAAGTTTGTGATACTGGTTTCAACGCTCTTTGATTCTCATGGTAAGCCATACCAGGTCCTCCTAGTCTAAGGGAATTAGGGAAATGACCCATCAACCGTTCGACCATACCAACTTGCCATACTGGGAATGTATAATCATGTGCTTGTCTAGAAAGTATCATGTTATCCATACCATGTCTAACAATATGTAACATTCTATTGTTAACTCTGGTTCCCAGATTGTTAGTTGGTGCTGAGGTTCCATATCTACTTTGTGCAGATAGGAACTCGGACCAATCAGAAGCTTTATACAACTTAAGGAATAAGTAAGGTAATTCATTACCATGATATCCCTCTCTAGCAGCTTCAGCTTCTTCTGAATCAATGTTATAACTGTGTGCATACCATATTTGTTCGTCTTCGTATTCATGGTCAACATCACAATCATCTTCATCATAATCACAATCGCTAGTATGAACTCCAGGGACTCTGAATCCATCTGTATCGCTCGTAACAAACGCATCAAAGGTAGCTACACCTTCAAGTTCGTCTTGAGCAATAAAGTCTTGACCATGAGCAAATGCACCAACATGATTCATGCTGACATATACATTGCCTTCTGGTTCAAAGTTATAGACGCTATCCCACACCCAGTTCATCAACTTCCTTACTTCAATAGGTAAGCTCAAATCAGGTTCGTCATCCCAATCAAGTCTTTCCCATTGATATCTAGAAGAGTTTCTAGCTGTGCCTTCAACCCTTTCGTATAGAATATACTCAGGATTATGTCTGTAATCTCTGAAGTAATCTTGAATAGCCACTGTGTTATCAATGAATCTATTGTGAATCATCACAAACGCATTGAACTCATGACTATAACCAAATGTACTAACAGATGCACATGTAAAGCAAATTGAAAATCTGCCATTATTTCCATGCTTAACTGCAAATACAGTATGGTTTCTATGGACTACCTTGTGACAAGATTTACATTCTTTGTAATCTCGTGAACGTATCCAATTACTTGCTAGGATTACTTCCTTAGTAAGGTGATTGAGTTTCGGTCCATACCAGCCGTAGCTATTAGGGACTTCCATCTCATATCCAGCATTATGCAACGTCCAATCTAATGGAGATGTTGCAAGCTCTTTACAAGGTTGAATAGCATTAATGTAACAACTTCTTGGGTTCCCGTCATCATCTTGTATGACGGTCATAACCAAATGTGTTGATTTACGAATACTAACATTTTGATAAGGGGTAATACTTCTCCACTTATCTTTGTTAGCAACATTAGGTGTACTATCCATTCCTCGTATACCGTTAAGGATTTGCCTAAATCCATCTCGATTTAATATTCTTGGGTCTCTATACCAAGAACTACGAGTGATTAGGACACTGTCAGTATTTAGTACTGCCAGTAGATTCCAGAACTTGTGAGCTTTACGATGTATATCATGTTCCATGGATTCGCTAAAGAGAGTCTGAGATTCACTCAGCTCGCAAGAGCATACTTCATCCATGTCATGAAGTTCCTGAACATTAAGGACCATTACTTCCTTAACGCTCAAAGGAATTCGTTCAGATTCTTCTTGATTGTCATCACACCATTCGTGATAAGTCTCAAGTTTCCTCTCAACGATATTATCGATATTTCTCAACAGTTCGGATATGTCTTGGTTTGTATCATGTGCTAATTGATACTCGCCAATTATTGGTAAAGACATTAGCATTAAATCCTTCACAGACATACGTTGGATTTCTCCATCTTCTGTGCGGGTTTGGATGCTGTCTTTCCAGTCAGGGTATTCTATGGTTATCATAGGTTATCCTCCTCCTGCTATGCTCCGTATTTCAGGTAACATAGCTGTCCTGCTTTGATATGTAATATAAATATAATTCATTACATTATCTCTGTCAAGTCGAAATTGCTATTCTTCACTAGGGACGCCAGCGAGCATAACTTTTTCGAACTCTTCTTGCCAGGAATTGTCTTCCTCATAGTTGGAAGTTAATTCCTTTTCTATAAGGTTGACATGCCTGTCAACGAGTTCTCCAAAGTAGCCCTTGTCACGCCACTCTTGTGGAGTCCAGCCATAACGCATACGGGGTTTCCCATCTTTCCGTTTTAATTTCTTGCCATGCTTATTCAACACATGGAAGAAACGGTAAGACTTAGAAACGTCCACGTCCTTAGGAATATCCCTAAGGTTCTTAGGTACAAGAACATGACGTTTAGTCTGCCATGCTTTACCGGTACGTTTTACTTTACCGTTCCCGCCTATGAACTCGAGTTCGCCTCTAATTTGAGCCCCAATAAATTCGTCAAGAGTGTAAGTCTTCTTTCGAGACGATTTCTTTTCGTCTTGATTTCGAGACTTAGCAATTTCTGACTTTTTATGGTTTTGCTTTTTACTCATATATTTCACCTCCTCTCCTACACTGGTTGTGTTTGTTGTACATAATTTATATACCTCCTAGGTAGTTATACAACTTGATACTTTGCATCACATTTTTCGTCTGATGCTTCTGTGCAATCAAACAGCAAATGAAATATGCTAGTATCACCTTTCTTTGTTTCCTGTATGTCAGCAAAATCTGCTTTGCTTTTGAGGAAACTCTTTTGATGTGATTTACACCACAACATTAAAGTTTCGCTCGAAACAGAGCTCTTCTGCTCTATGACATATCTGAGTGATTTACTCAATATCATTTCCTTTCCGATTATTGTTTAGTTAATAATCTTTCCTTTGTGGGTTAGCTAGTTAGATATTGCTCTCCCATTGTTTTTCCGTGAGGATAGTGTATATGACAACTATCCTTTACTCTTTTAAAGGTGAGACTTTCGCCTACACCCTGCATCCTTTGTACAAAATCAACATCTTGGAAAAACTCATCTTGTGTTAAGCCATAGACTTTATACACAAAATACTTTTCGTGATTTTCTGGATACAAGCTGTATTCCCAATCCCATACCTTTCTAGGTTCTATTAAGCCCAGAGCTATTCTGAGCTTTAATAAAAGCTTCTTAAGTGCTTTCATTGTTAGAACTCCTTTCCAGTAGTATGGGCGGGGTACTCATTATTCCCCCGCCCTTGATACTTATTTTTAGTCTCTTAGTTTGTTAAGGTCAATTCTCGTAACATTATTCATTAAGTTACGGCGAACCTCAACATCCCTCATCTTAAAAGTACCATCGCCTTCTTTTACGTGACGACGAGCACCAATGAGGGCACCAATTTGGGTCCTCCAGGTTCGGATTTTTCCCGTAGCCAAGTCGCTATAAATTGGCTCACGGTAATCAATCCCTTTCTGGATGACCACGTACCAGTTTTTCTGGAACATGGTTACCTCTTTCTTTTTCTATAGTCAGATACTAGACTTTCTAGTACCTCATATAATGCATAACTATCTTTACCTGCGTCATGCATTAATTCTTCGACATATTCTGAATCTGTATGTTTATTCACTAAATTCTTCAATCTACTTGGTTCATTTGGAAATGCTTTCTTATATGCTTCTTTAGTACAGAACCAATCATGATTAGTTATATCTAATCCATATAACTCTAATGTTTGTTCCCATGCACTTCTATCAAATGAAGCATTATGTGCTATTAACAATCCCAATTCTGGGAAATTACCTAATCCAATAAACTCAATTATCTCTTCATAAACTTCTGGCAATTCAGGTTTATTCCTTACTTTCCACTTAGCATTTCTACGCCATTTCTTGAACTCATACCATTTCCAAAATGGCTTGGAATAATGCTTCTGATGAGGTCTAATAGTCCACACACGTGTGCTGCCATCCTTAACTCTTGTAATACCTATCTGCCATATATCACTGAAGTTGCCTTCTCCAAAGTAGTCATCTGATGCAGCTACTGTCTCCACATCTATGGTGAACACATGTTCCTTGCACCATTTAGCTCTTAAGTAGTGTTCGTAAACGAACTCTTTGATGGAATCCATCTCTTCCTTTCTCATATTATCTCTCCTATTATGTTGCCTTTGACAATACGCATACCAATTCTGACTTGGATATCTAGCGTATTATCCTGTCTATTATGAATAGTTTTATTAAACATAATTCAACTATCACCTTCCCGTCTTAGATTCTAATCAGCATTCCTTTCTTTATCCCACTCTGAATATGTAACAACTACATCAGACAGAGGAAGCGAAATCTTATAGTCTCTGATTTCGTAACCTAGTGTTTGCTGTACCAAACTACCGTAGATTATTGTTTGTAGGAAGAACTGATTAAGTTTTTCATCAGATACTTTCTGATAGTTCTTAATATCCCAGATAGTTGCAGTTCCATCTTCGTGGACTTCGACTATGTCTGCACTTCCTTCATAGTATTTATTTAGGAAGTATCCTGTAACATCTTGTTCAGTTAAGAACTCGTTATCAAATCCTCCAAGGTGTTCGATTACTAGAGCAGCCATTCTCATAGCATGGACTGGGTCAGACTTAGGTTCTTCTTTAAGTACTGAGAACTCTAATGTCTTATTGTCCAGAGCAATCTCTACTGCCTTGTGGATAAGAGTACCTTGAGCTGAAGCTTTGATGCCCTTAGTGAACTCTCCTGAGAACCTAGTTGCATTGCTACCTTCTTTGACAGCTTGTACCTCACTTGATGGTGAGTGATAGAAGCCAGTCGCATACCTGTCCTGCCTTAAGGACTCGTAGTATTGAGATTCGCTCATGGTATTTGTGTATGATTCATTCATATTTACCTCACAATTGTGTTGCCCTTGTGAACATTGATTGCAAGTTCGACCATTTGGGTCATTATGATAACTCATAATATTCTTTCCTTCCTGATTCCTAGACTTTCTAGGGACCATCACCTTCAGATTCTTTCTGTAGGTTCTTCATAATATATATACTCCTTTCTTTGAGTTTCTTATATAATTGAATAAAGGTATTACCAAAGTATGCGTCGAATGATATACCAAACATTCAGACACATACTAAGGTAAGCGGCGTAGTCCTAATGACTAGACTCACCTAGTAACTACTTAGAATAGTTAAAAGGATTCGAATGCATCTCGTCGATACATTCTTGGAATCTAGTCATATACCAATTCTTGAGCTTTGTTTCGTCCCAAAGCGCAATAATCAGAAATATATTCATAATAATCGAAGTTACGACTACGATGAATACGACATCAATGATGTCCATAGATAATTGCCTTTCCTCGGTGAACTATTCAGGCTAATTAGAATAGAGCAGGTATTACTACCCGAATGTGACTCAACACATCCATCCCGATGTTGTACGATAATAAGAATGGTAAGTTCTTACTAAAGGGCATTTGCTAGATGCCAGCTTATATAAACTCCCTAGATTAATAGGGGGTGCCAATTTCATGTACAGCACCAGCCAGCTCACTGACATTCAATTCAATGAGCTGAAGCTGCTTACTTAAAGTAGCTTTTGATTGTGGATACGACTGTTACAACTACATACTTAATGAAGTAGTAGAAGAAAGTCAACCACAAAGGAAGTAAGATGAGGTCCAAACCATTAAAGATTTGGTCCCCATTTACATCCAGCGAGTTAATTATGTCAATAGGTGACATTTTCAACCCCCTTTCCGGAGCGGTTATGCTCCTTTACGCAATCACCACATAGTGGGCAACCATGCCAACTATTGAAGTCATTGCTACAACCTTTTGTAGAACATCTACGAAAGATTGTTTTCTTATACAAGTTAGTCATTATATCCTTTCTTGTAAAGGTATCAGTTAGATACCATTGAGTCCACCTGAGGGAAAAAGGGAAACCCCCAGATGAACTCTAGCTATCTAGCTACAGCTGTAGTCATAAGCGTCAGGGTCATATACATAGTAAGTATTCTCTTCTACTATGACAGCCCAACTTAATGGAATAAATTCCATAAAGCTTTGACGTTTATACAACCAACTACAAGCTAGTCTTGAGTAGTGTTTAATTAGTCTAAGCGACTTAATCACCACCTTTCTGATGTTAGTTAACACCCTAGAGCCTACCTTTCGATAGGCTCCGAGCTGTTAGTAACGAGCAGCTATGATTCTCCATATTGCATTATTTCTTTCAGGAGAAGAAATACTTATAAACGGTATTCCTTTCTCAGTGAAATTAATCCATAGACAATCCATGAAGAAGTATTCACGTTCTATGGTTGCAGCGGAGAAAGCAAAGTTACCAGTTAATAGCAACTTAGCCATATATATAGATACCATCAATCTTGAGATGATACTCATAATTGGCTCCTTTCTTTACTAACCCTATGACTTTCACAGGGATTTCTTAAGACTCCCTTGGAAAACGACCCCACAAGCCGGGGTACCTCCCAAATTAACAAAGTCTTATACCGCAAGCTTGAAGTGGTCCGCACAAATTATTTACATTTTTCAAACACCACCTAAGATGTGCAATATATGGTATAATTGCCTAGTTTATGGGTAGACCAACTAAATTAACGCCTGAAATCCAAGACACTATATGTAATTGGCTTAAATTAGGGTATTATCAGGAAGATGCAGCTGTTATGGCTGGTATTTCCCCTTCTACCTTCTATGATTGGCTTAAAAAAGGCGAGCAGGAAGACAAACAATTAGAGGCAACTAAAGAGTTACCGTCATCCCAACATCCTTTACCAGCAATTCCAGAGGGCAGTGATATAGAGCTTGTTCACGTATATTCGGAGTTTTCGGAGGCAGTAAAAAAAGCACGTGCCGAAGCTGAAGGTGCACACATCAAAAACATTAGAAAAGCTGCCGATAATGGTACATGGCAAGCGTCAGCATGGTTTTTGGAACGTTCTTTCCCTAAGAAATGGGGCAAGAGGTCTACATTAGACATAGAAGCTGAGAATAATGAGCCAATACGTTTCCAGATAACCTACGGAGACTAAGTGTCCCGCATATTTTATTTACTTTTCCCTTCGCCCACCCAAGACCTACACTACCCTACCCCTTTTTAACCCCCTTTTTTCCAAAAAAATTTTTTTTTAGCCCATGCTTCGTGTTGTACTTAATAGTCCTATTAATAAGTAGCCGTATTTGATTTACTACTACCTAATGGATTTACATTCAGAGTTAGGCGATTTGCTTAATGTACCTAGTTGGTATAAACTACATACATGTTATTTAAGGAAGGATTATGAAAAAAGAAAAAGACAATGTTATAAGGACTAAAAGTTGTATGAGATGCAAAACAATGAGATTAGAAAAGCATTTTGTAAAAGATTATAAAACTTTAAGAAATGAATTACTTAATATTTGTAATGATTGTCTAAAGGAAGAGGCAAATATATTAGGCGAAAGTATCACAGAAATAAAAGGTGTCTATATATATCTACAAAAACACTATTCAAAATATATAACAGAGGAAACTTACAATAAATTTTGGGAACAAGCTTTATATAACTCTAAAGCCAAAAAGGTAGATTACGGTGGTAACTACGATATAGGTCATTTGTTAACTAGGAACTAGTATAACCAGTCGTTTTCTTCTTTAATATTGTTAGGATTTGGATATCTTTTATTAAAATCCATATACCAATAGACAAAACGGCTAATTAATACACAAAAGTAAATTAATCCCGCAATTCCGAGAATAGAAGTTAATATTACAAAAAATATATCCATTGTGAGGTTTAATCATACTTGAATATCCTGATTTTTGCGTGATTTAGACCATTAACATGTTGATAATAACTACAAATGCACTTACAGCTACCAACCAACCTGATAATTCTTGCCTTCCTAATTTTGAATTAACTTTTTCGTGTAATTCATCAATTCTTTCGTTTATTTTTTCCTGCCCATCTAAGACCAAATATATCATTTCCTTCTGCGTCAATCCATTACTAGTGTGACTAGGTTTACTAGGCATTAATTACCGCCTTTCATAGGACATGTTGAACATACACCTGAACATAACCCACAAATCATTTACTTCTCCTGTCTAACTTACCAAATGCCTCATTTATCTCATCTAGAGTTAATTTACCATCGTCTAAATAAGCTCTAGCTAAGTCTTCTGCTACTTTCACGCAACCGAGTGTACCAGCTAATATCACAGCATCGAGTATTTCAATACCTATTAACGTACCAGCACCTATAGTTGCTAAACCATTTGCTGTAAAGGTTGCTATCATACGAGCTAATATTTGTCGTATTTTTGCAAAAAAACCTAATTTCTTTTTAGCCATTATCTACACCTATTACAACTTTTATATTTTAAATCAATAGACCAAAAATAATCTTTGCAATCAATACAAGGAATTAAATGGTCTGGTCCATTTGCGTTACTTAGTTTACCCATCTTCTCTTAAACTTATTGTTAATAACCATATAGCTGTTGATATAACTATTGCTATTCCAACAATATCTTTCGCTGAACCTGTTAATGTAAGCCAAGCTATAAAAAAACCAAGTAATGTAAAAATCTGTGCAATACTCTCTTTTAATGCTTTTACTAACCAAATAAGGAAAATTTTTATTAAAGTTGGAATATATTTAACAAATCTTACAAATTTTCTCCAACTCCACTTAATTGATATAAAAACACCTTTTATTGAGCTTTTTCCACCAATCCAAAGTCCTTTAACTAGATTTAGTACGAAATAATATGGTAATCCTATAATTTTGTTTAAGAATCTGATTACTTTTTTTATCATAAATTAAAATCTCCTAGTTATTAATGAACCAGCTTGAGCAATTATTTGGGAAGCGATGATTACTGGAACCACTACTTCTTGTGCTTTCTCTTTCTGGTCACTAGTCATATCAGCACCTACAGACCCCAACTCATCTATTGTTAAGTCTACACTAAGAATCTCTCCAACGGGGTTTTCTAAGAATGCCTCTACCTGTATTTCAGTTACAGCATCAGCTAAAGTATATGGTTGTGCAACTTCTTCTTCAGAAGCTTGAACAGCTCTTTCAACGAATTCATCAACAGCTTCTGCTACATTTTCATCAGTTGCTGCCTGTTCTGCAATTATTTGAACGTCCTCTGTTTCTTCAAAACCTAAAACATCTGCAACAACTTCTACTTC
>CEUX01022622.1_pt1 | contig 12695 bp, 6 predicted proteins | sample 531361 | NCBI WGS metagenome assembly CEUX01 (sample SAMEA2622736, study PRJEB7988) | marine metagenome | isolation source: saline water (ENVO:00002010), including
ATGGTCTGTGTTGAGTACCATCCTGACGGCACTTGTAAAGAGCAGAAATCTCAAGTCATTGGAGAAGAGATTGTTGCAATTAACTTGAAAGAGCCTGAGTTAAAAGACATCCGAATTATGCAAGAGGATGGCACTTGGCTTTACGGCACACCGGATGGACTGAAGAGTGAATTCAAACAGGCAATAGAACAAATCGACGTACTGTTGCGTAGTAAAAACCCAGCAACAGGAACAGAGTTTACGCTTCGAGAGGCCATTGAACACGCTAAAAAACAAGTTCCTGAATTTGATTGGGATGCACTGCCAATGCTTTTCCGAGAGGTTCGCGTAGAGGTGGGAACCCCTGCGGCAGTAGAAGACACTGGAACCCCTGTCACTGAAGAAGGCGGTTTTGTCAGCACCCCAGAATCTATCCCAACTATTCCCACAGAATCTGTTACGGCAGAGGAGGAAACTTCTCCGGGCCGTAAGCCGCCAGTTAGTTTGATTACTCCAGAAGCAAGTTCTGGAAGCCTGACTGACGACGCAATCGCTACGATTCGAGGCTACTAAAAGCCTTTCCCGTTAATTCGGAGACTAAATGGATTTCACAAGAGTTAGCCAATCTATTGGAGTTGTTCCTGAAGAGGAAGAAAAGAAATACGCATCTCGAAATATTGATTTTAGCAAGGTCACTTCTTCTCTACTAGATGCTCCAGAAGAGGAGGAAGAGGAGCGCGGCCTTGGTGGTGATCTTTTGCATGGCTTGTTTCAAGGTGCAGACCAGACCACTGCAATGCTTAGTGGAACGCTCATGCTGGCGGGTGGCCCTGATGCATCGGAAAGCATAGCCGCTCATTACCAGCGAAAAGACGATCCTGAGTACGTTCAAGCCTACCGCCAGTTGCTTGCCAAAAACAGTACTGAGATATCTCAAAACTGGGCCGAAGGAAACTACTGGAAGACGTTAGGAAGTGTTGGCGAATATATTTATAACGCCACGGCTGACGATAAGTCCCTGACTTACAGCATCTTGGAGATGTTGCCCAACTCCCTGCCTACCTTTGCAGGAGGGGCCGCTGGTTCACTGTTAGCCGCTGGTGGGGCAGTTGCCGCTGGTGTTGCCGCCGCTCCAGTTGTTGTTCCAGCGTTTATTGTTGGGATGGGGATCGGAACGATTCTTACAACTATTGGTGAGAAGACGCTGGACAATGTTCCAGAGTTTGGTGGAGATTTAAAAAACCCAGAAAGTATCCGCAAGGTATTTGCTGATCCAGAGTTTCAGGAAAAAGCCGCCAAAGAAGGTTGGATAAAAGGTCTTGAAATTGCATTGGTTGATGCGCTGAGTTTCAAGTTAGCGGGTCGTGTTGTTTCGGCTCCGGGTAAAAAACTTGAAAAAGCACTCAGTGACGAATTGTCCGAGTTTGGTGTGGATGTCTCCAGCCAAGCCGCTATACGAAAAGTATATGCTGACCCCAAACTTAAAGAAAGATTCTCTAACCATATTGATGAATACCTAAAAACATCTTTTGAGGCAACCGATGACACCATAGCCAACGTCCGACGCGCCGCAGACGAGTTTGCAAAGTCGCAAACGTTTTCTTCTAAGGCGAGAAGAGGTGTTGGCGCTCTTGGAATTGAGTCAGTCGGTGAGGGTGTTGGTGAGTTTGTAGGTGAGTACCACGCCACAGGTGAAGCAAAGCCCGGAGATGCCTTGTTTGAGGCTATCGCCGGAATGGGGCAGTCTGCGATTACTGTTGGAGCGGCAAAGTCTCTCAGCGGGGTCGGTACTGTTTCTAAGGAAGCCCTTAAACAGATCAGCAGGGCGCAAGTTCAAAACGTATCTCAGGGCGTTGACAGTGGTCTTGACCCGGCAGACATCAATGATGCTCAAAGAGCATTTAGCGACGTTAACCAACAAACTGTTGGCGCACTTAACGAAAGACTTTCAGGAGAAACTGCCCCGACTCCAAACATCTCCGCATATGAGGAAGTACTTGGAGATAATGAGGTCAGAGGAAATCTTGACCAGATCGTAGAGGGATTGCTCGAAGAGTCGGGCTATTCAGAATACGCTGGGACAATTCAATCTGCACTTAACGAAGTCTATGGCGAAGAAGTTGCAGTATATGTCCCTCTCTCACCAGAAGACGAATCTCTCGTCACCCCTCCAGATACAACTACAGTCGAGCAAGCCGCCGACGTAGAGGGCGACTACATTACGGTATATACCGAAGATGGAAAGCCTATCCGCACAAAAGTTGTCAAGGAAAGCGAGTCAGGAGCGCAAACCGTTCTTGATGAAGACGGCTCCAGCGTCGTCCTTGATAAATCCCGCCTAAAATCTAAGAATCCCAAAGAACCTGATGAGATACCAGCCACTAAGTCACGCCTAACTGGCTACGCTGTCGGAAGTGTAGACAAGACTGGTGTTGATGAGCGGCCCGGTACTACGGTTGTTCGTATTACGGTTCCTGTTTCCGATGTTGTCTCACGCGGTAATGCCGCCAAGGGGCAGTTAGTTGTTCGTGTTGAGAACCTCAAACAGGCAGAACTTGCGCCAAAGCCCGCTCCTGCTAAAAAGCCTGAGAACACGGTACTTGCTACCGCAAAGAAACGCGAAGCCCAGATTACTCAAGAAGAGCAACTCGACGAATATGAGGCTGAGTTTGATGCTGGGGCGCGAGAAGTCGAGGTCGAGGCATCTAAGAAGACTGATCCAGCCAAGACTAAGAGAGCGGCAGTTCGAGAAAACGCTGAAAAACTTTCCCGACTTCCAGAGCCAGAGGCGCTTGTTGAGGGGAGGTATACAAAAACTGAGGACGGAAAGCGAGTTACTGCACTGTCTTTGGCTCAGTCGATTAAACGCAACAAGGTTCCTACAGAGAAGGGTCGCGGAGAAGTTGCTGGGACAATTGATACCCGCAAACGGGATATTCGCGAGTACAGAAATGCTCTTGAAAAGCCTGACCAGATCGAAGCGGTCAACAAGGTTCTTAAAAAGCGTGGTGCAAAGTTAGTTCGCAAAAACAAAGAACTGATTCTTACAGACAACTCTGGTAAAACTTTTGGGCTTGGCACTGTCCGTGTTCAGGACTATACGATTGATCAGTACCTAGACCTTGCCGAAGATCAGAAGTTAGAAGTTTCTGCTGAAGCAAAGCAACTTAAAGATCGTCAGCGTGAGAGAAAAGGGCTTGCTCAAGTTGTCACTAAAGAGCAAAAGCGCAAGATGCCTGTGGGCCGAGTCGCTACTAATGTCCAAGTCATCGAAGATAAGTTTGTTACTCGTAAAGGAGGCGTTACAAGAATCGATGAATCTGGCCTTGAACAGTATTTGGAAAGGGTCAAAGATTCTGGTGAATGGAAAAAGTCCGAACTCAATGCCCTTGACCGAGAAGTAAAGCGGATACGGACTGAAGCGGAAATATCTGAAACAAGTAAGGAGTCCCGTAAAGCGCGAACCCAAATCGTTACCGGAACAAAGCCGAGCAAGTTGGCTCCGGGGATGGGGCGGGTTGCTAGACTTAAAGGAAGAACTTTAACAAAGTTCCACGCATCTGCGACGAACCTGTTACGCAAAGGGACAACGGATTCACTATTAGGCAAGATCGCAGGGGCTTACACTAAGAACAAGAAAGTTGGTGCGATTAGCGGAGAAAAAGTTACTCCGGCTAATATTCTTACGCTACCTCCCAAAGCCGACACAGATGTAGTGGCTCGTGTGTACTCACTTGCCTCCATGCTCATATATGGACAGGACTCGGTTACATACTCTCGTCCAGACAGTTCGCTTAATCTAGACGCTGACTCAACGTCATTAGGTGGACACCTCAAATCAAGCAAAAACCTAAATGCTTCACAGTTTGCAAAACTGAGTAAAGAAGTCGAGCGGGTAGTCGGCCCGGACTCAAAAGTTATTCGTATCTCCGACTTCGAGTTTGTTATTCATAATGACTCATTAAATAAAAGTCAGTTGGCTCGTAGGTTGGGTCGGCTTCAAGCAAAATTCGGACAAACATATGCCTTTGAAACAGAATTCTTTGTCTCAACAACAGAAACGCTCACCCACAACTGGGCTGAAGACTCATCTGGAGAGGGTATCAGGAATCAAATTCGCGAACTCGGATTCACCGATCTACTCGAATTCATTGATAACAGACGCGATGCCTTCCTTGAACTCGCCCAAAGATATGGCGCAAACATCGAGGAAACTAAACAGCAAGGCATAGAGTTTGCACAGCCTCCTGCAACAGGGCCACCAGCGAGAAAGATCAGAGCATCGCTAAAGGCAAAGTACAAACAACTTCAGTTCAATGATTACGAATCCCTCCCCCAAGAAATCAAGGATGTTGTCGATAACCGAATATCTCGCCTTGATGATCCAGATAGAGCGCGACAAGCGTTAATAGATAACGCCGGAACCCCTTGGGCCGCACAGGCTATTGAAGGCGCTATCGCAAGAGAGGCGCTCGACATATTGGTCAGCGGTCAAACTCCTACATTCCCCAGCATTTTTGATCGTCAGGAAACTGCCAAACTAAGGAAGGCTATTGAGTCAAAAGGAGCGGAGGCGGTTTGGACTTATCTGGAAGCCAAGAGCCTAATTGGTCATGCCGCAAAGCCTGTCAACTCGGTTAACTCTAGTTTCATTAACTGTGAGCCGAGCGAGGCTTGTGCGAAGTTTTGCTATGCGACCAAAGGTAACTACCAGTATGTAAATACCATCATCAAAGGCGAATTGTCTGATTGGGCAGTCACTACTGACCCGAAGAAATCCGCGAAGATGGTTGCACGACAGTACGGCGCAATGCCTGAGTTTCTGTTGGACAAGGCGCTTAGAGTTTTTGATAAAGGCGACGGCAATTCTAGTTGGGTTAAGTTCATAGAAGAACTCAATAAAACAAAGATTGGCGGCGTACCTATCAGAGTGCAAGTATTCTCCAAGCACCCGGAGTTCTTACGCCAGATACCTGAGATGAACGTCCGACTGCTTTCGATTGACGAAACCAATGTCGAACTTGCAGATCAAAATCCGGACTTGGGCGTGTCTTACGTTTATACAGGTACGGATCAGGACAATGCATGGATCGCGAAAAATCAAGCGCGATTCAAAGAGCATGGTGGAGTTATTCTTCCTGTCAAACTTGGGCAGAAACTTCTTGGCGAAGAAGAAATCAACGTTTTGCCGAAATGGTCAAGACCTTGGATTTGCCCAATAGACAAAGGCGTAAAGAAGGTCGGAGTTGGGCCGGGGGAATGGAACTGTACTAAGTGCGACATTAAAGGCGGTATTGGATGTTTCCACGGACAGGCTACCAAAACAATTCTAGACACAATTTCAGAAGCAAGAGAGATACCTTATGCCGAGCAAATCCAAAAGAACATCGAAGAAATCCGAGCGATCACAGGACAACTTGACGCTGGAGAACGAGGACAGTTACTCGCGCAACTGGATGCACTCATTGACATTGCACGAGGAAGCACTGACACCGCAACAGAAATCGACAGCAGTGAAACGTTTACAAACGCAGTTGATGAAGATGCGCGAGGCAGAGAAGAAACTGGCGGCTTTGTAGACCCAGTTGTCCTAAATCTCACTGAAGTAGAAATAGCATTCATCAGAGACTTTGGAGTTGCAGATTGGAAAGAACTTCACGAAGTTGCTCCGTCAACATCTGTTAGGGTCGATGATAAAACAGAGGGAACTACTGGAGTACTTGAAGTAAATCCCGATGAACTAAGTGCGCTTGCCGATCATTTAGAAAGTTATGCAGTGTATGCGGATTCGCCCGGAACTATTCCCCCGCGCTTCCGTAATTCTAGTTGGATCAAGAGGGCAATTTATCCACCAGATGTAAAGGCCAGCCTACCGATCAGGAAACCCGCCGATGGCGGGTTTTTTCTTGGCCGAGCCAGAACAGAACTTAATAAACGGTGGGGTCAGAAGAATATCGAAAATCTTGAGCGCGATGGAGTTCTCAAGATCGTATCGAATGTTACCGAACTTCCAGCAGACCTTCAGGATTTTTACGAGACACACGAAGGCATACATGACCAAGAGACAGGGCTTTCCTATCTTATAGCGGAGAACATCAGAGAGGGTCAGGCAAGTGAAGTATTGATGCACGAAGTGGGTGTTCACTTCGGCCTCAAAAGAATGCTTGGAAGTCGCCCCTTCTTTAATTTGCTCACTGAAATCCTGAATCGCAAAAATACAGAAGAACTGAAGCCGTACTTTGATGAGGTAAGCGATGCTTATTCAGAGGTCATAAAGTCGGGTGAGATGTCCGAGTATGACGTGGACTTTCTTGAAGAAGTCCTAGCAAAGATCGCTCAAGACCCCAAAGCCTCGAACATGGGGATCGTAGAAGAGTTATACCGAAGGGTGAAGGTGTGGCTTACAGAGTACCTCCCCGACACTCGAATCAACATCAAGCCCGCAGACATTCAGGCACTCACCAGAGGTGCGTTGAAGAAGTCTATGAAAGGGCAGTTCCGGGCTGAGTCCTTAAAAGGCACTCGCGTGATGGCTTCTATGTCAGACCGTGATCCGAAGTTCCTTGATCTGGTGATGAATATATTGCGCCGTCCGGATGTCGGTCTTAGAGATTTCCCGGTACGGCCAATTAAGAAAGTCTCGAACCGACATAAAGAAGCAGAGTTTTCGCACCCCAATGCAGAAGACCATATAAACAAGAAAGCAAAGAAGAAGGTCTTCGAGGCGACAAAAGAAATTGAGTCGGTATTTAGGGATTTAAATCAAGACAATTCTCTAGATATTGATTTCGCTTTAGACGATCCTGCATTTGCGAATAGCGAAAGAGTAGTCCGGGTGAGGGATAGAAAGAGTGGAACCATGTTGGCGTTCCGATTTGGGTTTGAACCAATAGATCAAATCAAGGGCTTAATGCTCGGCCCAGTGATCGACTTCCACAACATGGGGGTTATGGGTCACAAAGACGAGTACACCATGTCCCAGATGCGGAAAGACTTCCGCAAGGCCATTACGTTATTAAAGAAAGGGAAGTTGAAGAATCAGCACTCGCTAAGTGCGTGGGCTAATTACCGCATGGGGCCAAGACCTCCTGCGAACTACTTCATACGCCATTTGAAAGAAGGTCAGACATGGAACGACTTTATCAATCAGGAAGAACTGAACGATAAGCAAACCGTTGCTCGAATCGTGATGACCGAGGACGTTGCGATTGAAAACGGGTTCCTGCCAGATGGCCCCGTAACGCCTGTCAAAAACAAGTTTGGGCGTTATCGATATTCGTTGCCAAGCCAGTCAACCAATGATCTGACTGCTGAAGACAAAGTGGTAATGCACAAGGCGACTGGAAAGAGCGCCCCCACAAATATCTTCGAAACCATCTCCGAGATTCGCCAGAACAAATCGTTGTGGTTTGGTCAGGGTATAGCAGATCGCTATCTGTCTATTAAAAACTCTCTTGGAGATGACGGTTTAAGGGCGTGGAAGATGATGCATCTTTCCGACAACGCCACTGGGTTAATGCACGCTGTCCTTCACTTTGGTAGGCCAAAAGAAGAAACCCGCAATGGGGAATTTGATGGCTACTCGCTTCACGAAAACTCTAAGGGACTACTTGAAATATTAGGCGGTCTTGAAGGTGAGACAGATCGCTTCTTGTCATGGATGGTTGGACATCGCGCCGACAAGTTGATGAAAGAAGGGCGGGAAAACTTTTATACCAAAGAAGACATCGCTCGACTCAAAAAGTTTGGCAAGGGCAAAACAATAACTGGGCAAAGTAGAACGTTGCTGTATGCCCAAACCATGAAAGAGATATCCAAGTTCCAAGGAGAGATTCTCGACTTGGCAACAAAAGCAGGAGTCATTTCTAAAAAAGATCGCCAAGATTTAATGACTGAGTTCTACCTCCCGTTTTATCGAGAGTTTGAGAAAGATGGGCAGACGCGAGTAAGAGGCCCAGCCATGACCAACAATGATGTGGTCAACCTTCGCGATGTTATCCAAGAACTGAAAGGCAGTGAACTCAAGACGCACGATGTGTTGCACAACTTGATGATGAATTGGCATAGCCTGTTAAACGCCTCTATGAAGAACCGCGCTGGGGTAGCGGCTGTAGAAGCGGCAGAAAAAGCGGGTGTTGCTCGACTACTTGATAAGAAAGAAGCAGAGCAGATGCGGTTCGCGAAGACCAAGTCTAAGTCAGATAAATACAACCACAATGTTTATGTGATGCGGGATGGGAAGAGGGAATATTACGAAATAAACGATCACTTTGTGCTTGAGTCCTTGTTGCAACTCAACTGGCAAGGCCCGTCAGGTGCGTTCAGTCGCTATATGAGTGACTTCAAACGGATGCTGACGATAGGTGTAACCGCTAGTCCTGCATTCAAAATCCGCAACCTTATTCGTGACTCGGTTCACTCAGTGGCAGTTTCTGATCTGAACTACAACATCTTTGGTAACGTCAAAGAGGGCATATCAAGGGCAGGGATTAACGACCCGGTTTACCAAAGACTAATTGCTTCTGGCGGCGCGTTTAACTTCGGCTTTCTGCACGATGATCCCTCGGCTGTGCGCCGTATCCTCAAGTACGCCAACAAAGGACTTCCTAGAAACGACCAAGAGTTAAAAGATCGCGTAATAGACACGCCGGGTAAGGCGCTTAATTTTCTCCGCAAGGGGTGGGACAAGTACGGTGAGATTGGCAATAGGTTAGAGAACGCGAACCGTATGGCTCTATACCTTCAAAGGGTAGACGAAATAGGTCACCTCGAAGCCTCGTTTGAAGCCCGCGATCTATTGAACTTCTCGGCTCATGGAAGTTTTCCAGTTGTTCAGCATTTGGTAAACGGCATTGCATTCTTGAATGCACGCCTCGTCGGCGCTCACAAACTTATTCGTTCAGGTACTGAAAAAGAAAAGAGAGCCAAGTTTCTCAAAGTAGTTGGCACGGTAACGCTTGCTTCTATCGCCTACGAACTTGGAATGGAAGATGACGAGGATTACAGAAATCTTCCTGATTACATAAAGGAAACCTATTGGCCCGTAAAACTGCCCGGTGACAAAAGTTGGTTCCTAATTCCGAAGCCATTTGAGATCGGTGCAATTGCATCTATCGGCCAAAGAATGACAGAGATGTTTATTAACGAAAGCGTTAGCCCTAAGTTCTTCGCTACTCGTGTAAGAGACATTCTGATGGATCAGTTGGCTTTCGACTGGCGACTTCAAGGATTTAAGCCTGTCATAGAAGTCGCAACAAACTATGACTCGTTCCGCGACCAGCAGATCGAAAACGAGGGATGGCGTGTCTCTGGAAAACTAAAGCATAAGCGTTATCGGAAAAATACTTCCGAGATCGCAAAACTTGCATCAAGCCTTCTTGATGAATACCAGCCCGGAGAAACTGTCTTATCTCCAGTTCAAATTGACCACCTTATTCGTGGCTACTTTGGATGGCTAGGGATGACCATCGCTGGGTGGGGTGACATCGTTCTTACAGATGGTGCGCCAGAACCAACGGCAAGAATGGATGAGAGCAGTCCGGGTATGCAGAACCTGTTCGGACTCGCGCCTATCTCTAGTTTCTACAAACAAGCCCCGATGAAAGCAGACAGGTACGTCAACTTGTTTTGGGAGCAATACAAGGACATGCAAACTCTGTATCAGGAATACAAGGGGTTTGTTGAATCTGACGGCGCAGAAGAAGAGTACGCAGAGTGGCTTGCGGAAAGCGGTAACACGTTCAAATGGCGCTCGTCATATGAGGACATGCGCCGTCAAATGGGAGACATCGGGAACATGATTACTGATGTCTACGAGTCGATGAACATGACTCCCGACGAAAAGCGGGCGAAGATCGATGAACTGATTGAGTTGCGTAACAAAAGCGCAAAAGACTTGGTCAAGATGCGTCAGGAATATGAGCGAAGCCTAGAGCGTTCCTCTATCCCCGGTATAAGTGATGCAGAAGCCGAGGCGAGTGTCTTTGAAGAGGATGAGGATTACGACCCTCTAGCCATACAGGCCGCTCTCCAGCGCGGCATGGAAAAGAGAAAGACTCTTCCAGACAGGCTTTACCAAGCAATAAATGCGGCTGAGTTTAGAGGGCTGTCTAAATTCAGGGATGCATTTATCCGGACGCGCCACTCCCCCAAGGGTGGGTCAACCGCCTACGGCCCTCTCCAAATCACGACAGGCTTAATGAGGTCAGCGAGGGATCAACTCAGCCTCACTAAACCAGAGAGTCGTTATGTCGATAGGTTTATTGAACAGGGTGAGAAGTTTATTAAGTACGGCAATGAGCCTGACCGCACTGGGTATGAAGAAAAGTATGACTATGGTGGTGAAGGTGATCTGACGAGCAGAGCCGACAGGAGATTGTACGAACAAGTTGGCAAGAAACTGATTTCACTCATATGGAAACAGAGTGATGAGGACATGAGGAAATTTTTAAGCGCGTGGAGATTCGGAGGAAGTAAGGACGTTGAGAAAGCAGATAAGAAATATTTCGTTGCGTTTACGAGGAGTTTTGACGACTAACAAAGCCGCATTCCTGTTGTTATCATTAACATTAGTTGGATGCACTTCTATAAAAAAAGCCGCTGTAGTTGGGGGAGCAAGTCTCGGCGCTGGTGCTATAGGCGCAGTGGCCGGAGGGACTGCTCCGGCACTTCTCGCCGCATCAGGATCAGCACTTGTTACTTCCGTTGGCGCTGATCTTATGATGGACACAAAAAGTAAAGGGATCGAGAGTATGAATTGTGCGCCAGATAACTTTTTTACATTGCTCGGCCAGTTGGTGGAGACAGGGGGGTACGCCTTGATCCTGATCGTGTTGGTTCCAATGTTGTTCTCGTGGCTTCTTCCCGGCCCGGTCAAATTCAAGGGCAAGGATAAGTGAAGTGTAAGCATGATCTAGTCAGGGTTGGCTGGATTGATGCAGATGAAACGTCCGGGTGGACAAACCTCGACGACTATAAAAAGAAGAACCCATCGTGGATTATTTATACAGTCGGTTTTCTCGTAGAAAAACCAGATAAACGCACCGACTATTACGTTCTTGCGAATTCGCATTTGCCTGACACTGGGGCTTGGGGTGGACTGAACAGAATCCCGAAAGGGATGGTTGTTTCTGTGGAAGTTCTTCTCAAGAAAATCTCGTGCGGAGAACCAGTTGATCAAGATTCTTGTAATACCTGATACCCAAGTAAAAAAAGACGTTCCCTTAGATCACTTCCGGTGGATCGCTAAGTGCATTAAAGAGTACAAGCCGACCCACGTTGTTCACTTAGGTGATCACTGGGACATGCCATCCCTTTCGTCTTACGCTAGTCGCAAAGAACTTCAGAACAAAACAGTTCTGCAAGACATCCGAGCCGGGGATGATGCAATGAAACTGTTCTGGAAGTCTTTGAGGGGAATAAGACATAAGTGTGAGTTCCATCTATTGCATGGGAACCACGAAGATCGAATCCGCAGATACTGCGAAGACAACGTTGTCTTAGACGAGTTTCTGTCTCTAGACACTCTGTACACAGAAGGTTGGATCGTCCATCCGTTCAAGGAAGTCTTTGGAATCGGAGGAGTCCACTTCACGCACTATTACTATAACGCTTACACCGGAAGAGCCTACGGCGGATCAGCCGAGTCAATCCTGAAGAACATCGGGATTTCCGGAGTAATGGGACACAGACAAGGGAAGTTTGTCGCGGCCCGCTCAACGCCAACTGGAGATGTTCACCGAATGCTTATCGTCGGCTCGGGATATCTTCACCGCGAGTCCTATTTAGGGCCGCAAGCCAAAGAGAGTTGGCGGGGAATTGTGATGCTTAACGATGTCGAAAGCGGAGACTACGACATGATGGAACTGTCGTATCGATATCTTTGTCGAAAGTACGAAAAGGTCGAACTCAACAAATTTCTCAACGAGAAATACGGCTATGGGATTTAAACAAAAAATGAAATTAGCGCCTGTAAATATTCTTCCTGTTGGTGTATTCCAGAAAAGTATTCTTGAAGCCAAGACCATGCGGTCAAAGTTGGCTATTTGTTTCAAGAAACTAAGCGAACAGGGAGCATTTTCAGACGCACCGATGGAACTACACGAATTTAGGGAAGAACTTCAGGAGTTTCTTCCGGAGGAATTACGATGACAAAATTAGTAGGGAAGCCCCGTGGGGCTGGCAAGCCTTTTGTAAAAGGCGATCCCCGCATCAATCGCAAGGGAAGGCCGCGAGGCTCAAGAGATAAAATGTCAGAGGCTTTGGTGGATGCTTTTTATGCTGACTGGATGGAAAATGGTGATGAGGCCATTCGCAAAGTCAGGGAGGATGATATCTCGACCTATGTTCGTATCGCTGTAGCGATGATGCCGAAGGAACTAAAGCAGGAGGTCGAGGTTCGAGACTCCAGTGACCACACCTCAGACATCGAGTGGGATGTAATCACTGGAGGCAAGGCAAACTAATCCAACGGGCTATGAAGGATATAGGGCGCTTCAGGGTTGTCCCGATTCCGATGCTCTCGATCTTCTAGCATCCGCTGATGTTTCTTATCAACTACTGGGTAAGAGACTCCATCTAGACGGTACACCTTCCATCTGCCTTCATTAATTCCCTGAATCATGGCTCGTGAAATGCTGAAATCTTTGGCAATAACGTGCATCGGCGTTTCGTTTCGGAGTTCGATCATTATCTCTTCAACTTGTTCAGGAGAGAGT
>CEUX01016991.1_pt1 | contig 12687 bp, 39 predicted proteins | sample 531361 | NCBI WGS metagenome assembly CEUX01 (sample SAMEA2622736, study PRJEB7988) | marine metagenome | isolation source: saline water (ENVO:00002010), including
TAATAAATTCTCCAATATAATCTAATAAAAATATTATCCCCCCTTTTTTCCATTGATTATAATGTATTATTTCATGTTCTAAAATATATTTATTATAAGAAGATTTTTTAATTAAAACTCCAAATGGTGTTGCAATTCCATTAATATTAAATGGTAAAAAATCTACTAGAAATACTTTAGGATTTTTACTGAAAATTCTCAAATCCGTAAGAACTTTTTAAACTATGTTTAGTAAATTTAGTTTCTATTGTACTATTTTTCCAGTTATGTACTACTGGCAATTCAAATGATTTTCTTCTTAATGCAGCATCTCCTATTGGTGTTCCTAATTTATCATATCCTTGTGGAAACATGCTAACATCTTTAATAGGTGTTTTTCCAGATCCAGCCACTTCACATTTCCATGCAGTACCACTACATGTATATGGTGTTAATGGTATATTAATATTATTTGCAACTGGTTGTTGTGTTTGTAGTTTTGCTCTACTTCTGGCAAAATCTACTTTATTAAAAGATCGATTAGCTAATTCTTTAGTGTTATCTATCATTAATTTATTTTTTCTTTTTTTGTAATTTTCTAAATGTCTGTCCATAATATATTTTTTTATTGTATTCTAATTAGTACAAAACTAGCATTTTTTAATGTTAATGTATTTGTGCCACTTGTACATTTTACTTGTGTTCCTAGTCTATTTACACTTGTTCCAAATCCTTTTTCATCTATGTCATTGGTACTCATATCTATTAATGCAAAATTTTGTAATTCCCAAATATTAGTACCTTTAGTAGTAAATGACATGGTTGTATAACTAAGTGCAACATTATTTAATGTTATTTCCATTGTATATTCTGCATTCGATCCACCAGTTACGGATAATCTTTTTTGCACTAAATAAATACCACTAGAATTTGTCCTAAATGTGCTGCCCTCATTACTTATTGTGGTAGCAGTAGCAAACGTATCATCTATACTTAATACTAAAGGTGTAAAAGTATCGGTAGCAGAAAATGTAGTAGCACTATCTGTATCTTGTGTAAAATTAGCATAACCAATTTGTTCATTAAATTCTGTACCCATATTAATAAATTTTTATTGCTGACATTATTAATCCATTTATTGTAATATCATTAGCATTTGATAAATTGGCAAAAGATGGTTTAAATATTCCACTACCAGTATTTTTAATTTGCATAATTATGGATTGATTTACACTCCATTTTTTTGCACCTTTACTATCATATTCTACGGAATGTCCATTAATGGTTTCACTATCGGATGTATATGTCATTCTAGCTGCTAAAGTATCATTACTTGCTCCAGATGTTGTAAAACTAAGATTTAATAAATATATTCCAGCCAATCCATCTACTTCAAATCCACCATTATCTACATCAAGATTATAACTAGCAGTTTCATCTAATGCTAATGTAGGTGTTATATATGCACCAGTAGAAACAATATTTACATCGGTTACTGCATTTAATGTAGCACATGCCCATCCACTTTGTGTTGTAAATTGATTTAATGACATCCCAATTGTTGTAAATTAACTAATGTAAGTTTTATATCTTTCATTTCAAAATTTTCTACTGCTGGTAGTGTCGGCACATATATTCTCATATCAAATTTATCCTCTCTATTTAAATTAAATATATAATTTGCACTAACTTCATATTTTTGTTCTGTTGATTGTTGAAAAAAAGTTATTAATCCTTGCAAACCACTATCTTGTGCCACTAGATTATTTATATAAGGTTTTATAGTATAATTTTTACCATCTCCACTATCTGCTACAAAAGAAAAATCTATATAATATGCACCATCCATTAATATTTCAACTGCAAATTTATCGGTGGTATATTTATCAATATTTTTAGTTAATTGTTTTCTAGCACCAAATGGTATTTGTATATAACTACCAGCCGTTAATGTTACGGCACCACCAGTATTTATAAAGGTTCCATACGCTATACTATTTTGAAATTCGGTCATTATTCTATTATAATAAATCTTTTGGAATTAGTGGCATTCCACTTGTATTTTGATCTGTATTTGTAGATACTTTTTTCATATAATATCCTATTATAGATGAAATTATCATACCTACTATTATTCCTATATAAAAATTTTGTCCTTTCATATTATTCACTTACACAAATTCCCTCTGGAAATTCGGTATCTAAATCCTCTTTATATCGACATTTGCATCCACTCGGACAATCAAATGCTCCAGTTGGATCATAACCACCACAATTTCCACCACATTTTGCTTTTGGTTTTACTTTTTCACTTGCTGGAGTAGATTTATTTTTATTCCATAAAAATAATAAGAGTATCCCTACTCCTACCCACATTATCTCTTTTTCTAATTTTCCAGTTCTCATTATTTTGTATGTGTATAAACTCCATATCCTCTAGTCAATTTTACAACTCTAGCATTATATCCTTTACCTCTCCATGTTGTTGCTCTTTTTTTAGCCGTTGACTTTAATCGATGTGTAGATTTTTTTGTCCACATTTTTTTTCCCATTTTTCTAGATTTTCTGCCTTTTGCTCCAAAATCTCTTTGCTTACTATATTTTACTGCCATGATTTTTTATTTTTTAGGTTTATATTTTGGAAATTGATTTTTACTGCTATTATTTACATAAACAATATAAACAATTTTCCCTTGTCTATTTTTATATCTTAATACTCTGGCACCAGCAAATCCAAATGGTTTTACTTTTAGCCGTTTTGCTACTCTCTTTGCTTCAGCTTTTGTCTTATAAGATTTATATTTCTTATAAGTTTTTCCATTATATTTTTTAGTTAGTGGCATCCCTATTTATTTTTTTTTCCAATGATCAACACCATATTTTTTAATTTTTTTCAATTCTTTTTCTAAATCCCTTAAATTAGATTTAGCCAACATTATTTGGTTTTTTTCCCACTTTATAGTGCTTTCATGCCTTTTAATTCTAGCTTTTGCATCTTGGATAGAATTAGTATAACTTTTAACTAATATTGCCTTATCATTTACTTTCTTTGCCATTACTATTTATATTTTTTCAATATACTCCTTATGTTTTTTAATTCTTGTGCATCTAATTTTCTTGTATAACTTGTGTATGTTTTATTATCGAAAAAAGTATGTTTTTTATTTGCTAATACTTTTTTTAAATAACTGCTTGTTGCTTTATGAGTAGATTTAGGACGCATTGAATACCATAATTCTAAATTTTGTTTTGTTAATCTTATTTTCTTTGCCATCTCTATTGTTTATTTATTTCTATATAGTTAATTCCATTAAATACTAAAGTACCAATTCCAGAAACAAATAAAATTAATCTTACATGATCTGGTAATTGTGTAGATGTAGATGCATATATCATTGATGGTGCCAATACAAATACATCAAATAATCTTACATTTTGGTATCTGTCGGATGTTAATCTATCACACAAATTTTCCATATTATTTTTTTAAATAAAGGTGCTTACTCTAACAAAAGAAGATGCATTAAATTCATTAGTATTTATCATTTTCCTACATGCACAATCTCTTATAAGTTGAACATCTTTTTCTGTTAAATATCCTTGATCCAAACCATTATCTGTTGCAGTTATACAAATTCCATATTCTACATTGTTTGCTCCATACTCATTTTCTATTTGTATATAATTATTAATATGCAAATTGTTACTTTCATTTATCCAAAAACTAGCTGCATTAGTATGAGATAAATACTTTCTTAAATTATTGTCTGGACACAAACTATTCAATCCATTATTAGGTTTTTTATTTTTCCAATAAATATATATCAACACAATAGCAATAAGAGATATGTAAGTATTATTATTCATTTTCTATTTTTTCATTTGGATATGGACTTCTATTTTTAAAATTTATTAATAGTTTAAAAATAAATAAAACTAATACAATCCATCCTATAATTTGTAAAGTAGATAACATACCATATTTATTCTGGCAATACACTCGAATGGTGCATTACTATTTGGTTATTTTTAATTACGTATGTATATCTAGCTTTTACTACTTTAAATTGTCCTTGATCGTAAAATGAAAAATTATACAATCCACTATATGCACTTGATGTACCTATATGTGTTGTATAATTATCTATTAACGTACATTTTAAACCCTCTTTATTTAAAAAATCTATAAAATAATCTAGGATTTCATCTTTACCTACTAATAAATTAGAATAGGTTGCTAATAAAACTGCATTATCAGAATAAAAATCCAACATGGTCATTGGATTTCTGGATTGTATGCTGGATGCCCAGCTATTCACTAAGCCGTTCACTAACATTTTAAAAATTGTTTAAATCTTTTTTTCTAGGATAATCGGTAACATTATCTTCTACTTTTATTTTCATATCTTTAACTAATGTCCAATTAGAAACAGAACCAGATTTTAAATATCCTTTTTCTTTTAGCATTGCTTTACCAGTATATAAATATTGTGTTCCATATCCATATTTAACTGGACTTGTGCCAATTAGTTTACCATTTACATAAACTTTTACCTTATGATAAGTATTACCATTCCTATCTTGCCATCTGGCACCCACAAATTTTAATGATTTAATTTTTTTTCCCATTATCTTGGTCTTTTCCAATTAGTTTCTTTATACTTAAATCCTTTTAATTTTTTACTTTTTACTACTTTAGTAGTAGGATTAACTTGATTGCTCATAAATTGTCTATCTGGTATTACAATATAAATTCCAGTAGATTTCACAAACAAACCAGCACCTCTACCTTGTCTTTTTTGTAATGCTTTATTACGATTTGGTGCAGTAGAAAATCCTTTAAATTTATAATTAAAGTTTCTATCTTTTTCAAATATCATGTATCTTGGCATAATCTTTTTCTTGCTAATATAAGAAAAATATTTTTATCTTCTTCTTAATAAACTTTCATTGGTTTCCCCTCTTTTCCATCCTTTAGATGCAAAATAGAAAATACCATAAATCATTGCAAAGTATATTACTAATTTTACTATATCATTCATAATTTTATTATTTTAAATTTAAATCTATATCTATTTTTGATCCTTGACCAGCATTCCATCCTAAAGAACTTACCATGCTAAGTACATATATGTAAAAGCAAAGCATTATTATTGTACCCTCTTTGCTATATGCAAATTTTTTAACATTATCTCCCTCTCCCAATATAGTAGTGAGTAAAGATAAATTAAAAAGTACAAAATCTCTTGTAAATGGTTTTTTATCCCAATCTGTCCAATAGGTAAATGCTTTTCTTCGAGTTATATTCATAATTTTAGTTCTATTTATAATTTATATATTTATTTTCCAGCTTTCCATCCTCTTGAAGCAATGTAAAAGAATATAAAAACTCCAATTAAACCCATTATTACTTTAGGTAAACGATTTTCCCCATCTAGTCCTATTACATTTGGATCTTGTGTTGCTATATCTTGTGCTAATATTTTTCTTGCTCTTGCCATATATATTTATTTTTTAATTATTTTATGATTTTTTAATAACCAGAAAAATAATAAAATTGCTATTGCTAAATCTAATACCAATTTTAAATTTTTTCCTTTTTCGCTATTTACAAAATCTGTTAATTTCATATTAATATTGTCTTATATATTTTTTAGGTAATATAGGACTATTTGAACCCTCAAATCTATTAACAACATTTGTTAATTTCATATCAGATTTACGATGTCGCATTGCAACTCGATTTGTTTTTAATTCTCTACTTTTTACTGGCATTCTGCCGTAAGGATTAAAACTATTAAATGTAGATACACTACCAGTATCTCTTAATGATGGTAAGGTAGTATCTATTTTTTTAGTTGGTTTTTCTGCTAATGGATTTGGCATTCCTTGTATTGCAAATGCACTACTTTTTGGTGCCACTACTCCACCCAATACAGAATATTGTTTTTTTAATTTTGAATTTAATCTTATATTGTCCATTTTATTTATTTTAAATTTTACAAATTGTTCCCTCTCCGAAAAATGTCATGTCTACAACATTATTTCCTTGTGTAGCATTATAATTATATGTATATGTTGGTGGTTTATCTACTTCAAATGAACCAATATTATTATCATCATCTATCCATACATATAAAATAGTATAGGTTTCATCTAATGCACTACCAGTATTTGATAATGTAATTTGATCTCCAATACTAAATGTTCCAGCTTGTGGTCTTATCATTGATCCATTATTATCATATTTTATTATGCTCATCCACATCGTACCATTATCAGCATCTGCTGGATGTACTTCTTCTAGTGGATAACATCCAGTTGGCGAAATACCTCTTATTAAACTGGTAGATTTTGAATTTTTAACTAATAAATATACTATTATAATTGCCGTTGCTCCAATTATTCCATACATTATTGCTTTATCATTTTTTGCCATTTTCTAAGTATTTTTTATAATTATAATATTCTAAAATTTCTTTATGTTTTGAAATAAGTAAACTCCTAATGCTATTAAACAAATACTTATAATAGCCGTTCTTGACCAAAGGAGTACCTTTTTTTTTTTAACATCATTTCTTAATTGAACCATATTTAAATTTGGACATGGTTTTGGACTACCAGTTTCTGTATGTCCTTCTATGCTTTCAACTGGAAGATAGTATTTATTACTCAATTTTGCTAAGGTAAAAATTAATGCATTATATTGTTTTTTATCTATAATATCATAATTATTTTCTGGTTCTAATTGTGAACATACATGTTCTCCAGTTATTACTACTCCAATACTTCTAGTATTAAATCCACTAGTATGATAAGTAATTAAATTATCCTCATTAGTTTGAAAAATAGTACCATCTTTTATTATATAATAATGATATCCAATACCTGGCCAATCATTTGTATTTACATGATAAGCTGCCGTTTGATATGGACTAAACATTCCTTGATCCTCACTATCTGTTTGATGGACTATAATACCAGAAATTTTCTTGGTATCTCTAAATGTGTATCTTTTAGTAGGATGTTTTAATAGAAAATTAGATATGTTTTTTATTATATTAAACATCTTTTTTTCTCCATTTTCTTGTTTTATGTATTAATCCTATTAATACTAAAATTTGGATTGCAATACTTAATGTATCACTAATTAATTCAAAAGTAATAAAACATAACATATTATTTATTTTTCCAATAAACATTGACAATATTAATGCTATTGACAAAAAACTAAAATCTAATATATCTTCCAACTTTAATAACATTTTATTTTATAATTAATCTACCTACTATGTTTGCTACAATGAATGCAAGAAATATAAATAAAATAGATGTAAAAGATACATCTACTTGTACTTTAATTGCACCCTCACCACTTATAATATCAAATATATCTTGTTGACTTGGATCTTCATTAAAATTAGCTTTTGTTACTCTTTTCACTTTTACTCTGCTTTAGTTTTATATGTTTTATGTGAAAATTTACCAGATTTTGATTTATTTGGTATTATTTTATCTACTATCCACATTACCTTATTTAAAATAGAATTGTCTTTTTGAGATGGTGTTAATCTTACCACCACTTCTAAAATTGCTAATACACTCCAAACTATTGTGTTTAAACTTACATTATCTAAAAATTCCATAATTTACTTTTTATTATTTATTTATGCTTTTGGTACTTCTACCTTTGGCACTTCAACTTTATTTCCACTTACTTTTTTAAAAATAAAATAAACTGCAATTAATCCCCCTATTATTGTTATAATACGTATCCAATTTGTGGATGGTTGGATTTGCTCATTATTTATATTTTTTTTCCCTTTATTACATCCACATGGTTTTTGTTCCATTTGTGGAGTTTCTTCTACTATTTCATTTTCAAAATCTGGAATTATCTCCAAATTTTCTACTTGTCCATTAATTTCTGTCATTACTTTGTTTGTTTTAATTATTAATTAGGTTGTTTTCATTCCAAAAAATATTACTATAAGTATTAATAGTAATATCCATTTGTACTCTTGTATATAATCATTTATTTTTGGTCTTGACTTTCTAAAAGATAATTTAGCAAATTCTAAATCTTGTTTTAAAGTTTTATTTCCATCTCCTAAACTCATATTTTTATTTTTTATAGTTGTTTATATCCATATAAGAATAATTAGATACGGATTTACCCTCTCTTAATTCATCAAATCCAACTTGTTCATCTGGTTGAAAATCATTTAATCTAATTTCTGGTAAACCTATTAATCGTATTAATTTTTGTTGTGTAGCACAATTAAATTGACCATTTGGAATTAATACATCTCTATTTGTTTCAATAGAATTTAATCTTTGTTGCAATAATAGAACTGCACAACTTTGATCTCCTAGTCGTAACAATTTATTTTCGTTTATTGTTGTTCCAGCACATTGTCTACCACTTATATCTATATTATCAAATCTTGGATCATTACATCTACCATTTATTCTATTTACTTGTCTTTGTACTTTATTTCTAGTTTGCATTAAATCATTATTTAATTCTTGTCTAGCATGTACAATATCTTTTTTAAATCTACCTACTGGTTCGGTTGGTTCTGCTGGTTCAATACCCCCATTGTTATTACCTTTATCATAATCTGGCGTAAACATTGGCAATTTACCTACTTTATATAAAATATATAAAATAGATAAAATTAAAATTCCTATGATAATATTTTTTCTCATTTATATAAATTTATTAAATTCTTTAGTTTTAATAGGTTTTGGACTTGTATAAAATTCTGGTGTTATTATTCCACCTCTAATTCTACCATCATAAGATTTATTAAATCCAAATCCACCTTTAGATGCTGGATTAATTACTCTATTACTCCATCCACTTACTCCTAATGTGTTGGTTCCAGAAAATGCTCCAGTATCTATCATACTATCACAACATTCACATTTATCTCCACAATTAATGTAGTAAGTTCCATTATCACATCTACAATTTACATCCTCTCCAGTATATCCAGCTATATGTCGTTTTGCCATTTTTTTATTTTTTATTATTAATTATGCACATCTATTTCCTAAACATGTACATGGCATGTTTGGATTTCCACTTGGTTTGCACCAATCTCTAGCAACTTGTCTACCAAATCCTAAAAATCCTCTCCTACGTACTGCCTTACATTTTTTACCACTACATTTTTCTCTTAAATTACTGGAAAGTCGAGTACCATCATCATCTTCTTCTATCGTAACTCCCATATCCATAAAAAATAAGATATAAACTGCTATTGCAATTAATATCCATGTCATTGGTTTTATTTTTTTCATTTTTTTTTACTTTTTATTATTAAACTACTCTTGCAGCTGCACCCCCACTACAATCTGGCATTGCACTATTTGGAAAATTAGTTGCATATCCAACTCCACATGCAGATGCCACTATTGATTGTACATGATTATTATTTTCCCCCATACAATTAGAATAACATGTAACAAAACCAGATGGTAAACTACATTCTGTATTATTGGCACATGAACATTGTGGATCATTTTCACATGCACTATTATAACCATCGTATCCCTCTATACAACAAGCAGACCAAATTTGATTTGGTACTTGATCGGTACACATTGCATTATCACATATACAATCAGTATCTGCTGCACATGTACTATCATAATCACTAGAATTTACATCGCAACATCCAGTTGTTCCTTGTATATAATTACATGCACTTGCTAAATTATAGCATGTTGGATCTGCTGGATCACATGGATTATAATTATTAGCATTAGCATCATTACATCCAACATATAAACAATTTCCACTATCTTGTGTAGCATTTGGATCATAATTTACGGCAGTAGCATCAGTACATCCAGTAATATATCCATATCTCACTTCTATTTCTTCTGTATCTCTTTTTAATACGTATGCATATATTAAGTATGCTATTATAACTATCGTTACTAAAATTATTATTTGTGTTTTTTTCATTTTTTAATTTTTAATAAATACATAAATCTGGATCTGTATAATTAGCTTGTGGATTATAATTAGATGCTGCTGGATCTGTACATCCTACATAAATGCATCCACCACTATCTATTGTTGCTAATTCAGAATAATTATCAGCATCTGGATCCATACATCCTACTGCTTGTCCAGTACCAGTTACTGGTTGTAAACTACCAAATCCATATAATTGAGTTCTAGTTGTTTCTTCTTGCTTAAATGCATCTGTAAAAAAATAATATACTACTGCTATTATTAATAAACAAATTACTATTATTACTAATGTCTTTTTCATTTTCTTAATTAATTTAAATCATAATTATCTAATGAATAATCACTAGGATTTTGAAAATTTGTGCCAAATTTCATATATACTACTAATGCAACTACTATTAATATTATTATTGCTATGACATTTTTTCTACTCATTATTTTTGTTTTCTATATAAATCATAACTCTGTTGTGGAAATTTAGTTGCCGTTAATGTAATAAAAAGTATAACTAAAAATATACTTGCACCCCAGAACATTGGACTTTTTAAAACTTTTTTCATAAACTTTTATATAAATAAATTCCTAAAAATATCAATAACAAAATAATTACTATTGGCACAAATATATTTTGTGTCTTTTTTGTTAATGCTTTTATTTCTCTTACTTCGTTTTGGTATGCCGTTAAACTTATTAAGTTATTAGTTTCGGCAATTTGTTGTTGTAAATCTGCTAGTAATGTACCTTGATCTATATCGGTGTACACTTGTTGAGTAGCTAATACTAATAAATCTTCTAATGCTCTTTTGTCATTTAATAAAGATGCTGGTAAATCAGCCCAATTCCAATATGCACTTTCTAATTCATTTTCTGTCATATAACAAAAAGCCGAATTATTATCACAATGAACAAACCAATTATTATAGTTGGCACATTGTATTTCCAATGTATCCCATTGATCTTTTATTAATTGTGCTTTATTAATTAAACCACTTATTGCTGCAATACTTTGCAGACAATAATTCTCTGTATCTTGCCAATTACCAGTTTGTGTGGCATACATAACTAAATCACCACCTACACTTAAAAATTCAGCCGATGGACTTATATTATCGCATGTCCAAAAATCATCTGCTGGTAATGGTATGCTTGTTTGACTATTATCCGACCAAGAAAATGTAAAATTTGCCATATTATTTTTTTTTAAAATGTTACTGGAATTGAGGATTTCATCCAAATATTTCGCATATATGTTATATCTCTACAATTATCTTGTGCCGTAGTACAATTTGGTACACAATCATTATAATGGATTGCAGATGCATTACTTAATTCTCCAGCAAACCATCCAAATAAATCTCTATTAGATGGTGTACATCCTATTGGTATAACACATGGATATTCTCTTTGTCCAAATGAAATATAAACTTTATTTAAAGATGCTCCATTTAAACATTGTAAAGAATTGGATAACCCCTCATAAGTAGTACCCCAATTTACCATATAACTTTGTAAAGAATTTGCTATATTATCTGCTTCAGTATCGGATATAGTTTCTGGATCTCCTATTGTACTCCCATCACTACCACCTTGACCAGTTAAATCATTTACAACTTGTTGAAATTCTTGTTCGCTTTTAGTTGGAAATACTCCTTTTATTAATCTATACACGACATAAAGAACTAATAAAAGTAAAACTACCTTTATTAGAACTTTTTGCCATGTTCCCACAAACAAAGTAGATGTTATTGCCATTTGGTTGTGCTTTTATAGATTATTCATTTTGTAAGATTTCTAATTATCTAAGTTTATTACATTGACAATCAATAACCATATCATAATCCTCGATTGTAAATTTATTAGAATATACCATATCTATTGCTGCATATTTACAAATTCCATATTCTTGATATTCTGCACCAAAGTCCTTAATAATAGCTGCCATTTTATCGCTATCATTAGCAATATTATTTGATTGGTTAACAAAATATGCTTGTGCATTAACATTGGATGTATAATCCCAAACATTTGCACAATCATAAAATTTTCTACCAAATTTATTCTGGTAATAAATATAAATTAGTAATAGTATTACTATAATTAAAAATAGATAATTATTTTTCAACTCTTTTTTCGTTTATTATCTACGACCAGCTGGATCTGTTGTAGTTGCATCTCCTCCACTTGATGGTGTTGTTGTCATCATTGGAGATACAAACATAAAGTAAACTACCATTGCTACTAATACAGATACAATCATTGTTACGTTAAATACATTTTTCATTTTAAAATTTTTTTTTATTATTAAATTAATTATTATTTCTTCTTGAATGCTCTAAACATAAAAAACAAACTTATACCAATAATTGCTACTATTACTATTAGTCCAATTATCTGTTGTTGTGTTTGGTTGCTATCTTCCGAAATTGTCATATCTACTTTGTTTTGTTTATTTTTTTGCTCCTCTAAATGCTAATACAATTAAGACAATTACTAACACTATTATTCCAATTACTAGAAACATCATTTGTTGTCTTTGTTGTTGTAATGCCGTTTGATAAGCCATTGCATCTAATTGCGATGATGGTGGTTGTATCCATCCTAATGCATAACCCCATTGCAAAGCATTTTGAGATATTGCATTCCAATCCCATCCTCCAACCGATGTCCAAAATCCATTTCCATTTCCATTTCCATTTCCATTTCCATTTCCATTTCCA
>CEUX01014973.1_pt1 | contig 12683 bp, 9 predicted proteins | sample 531361 | NCBI WGS metagenome assembly CEUX01 (sample SAMEA2622736, study PRJEB7988) | marine metagenome | isolation source: saline water (ENVO:00002010), including
GTTACATCGTTGCTTGCCGTGTTTCTACGGAAAGGTGTAAAGAGCGACACAAGTGGGTCTAATTAAGGCCATACTTGCGTTGTTCAAAGCCTTTCCTGCTTTGGAAAGGTTTTTTGTGCAAGTATCAAATGCAGTCAGAGAAGCAAACGCAGCACAGAGGTATGAGGACAAGCTTACTCATATTGATAACGCTATGCGTATCCACGGGTTGCCAGACGACGCCGAAGTACGAGAACGTCAAGGAACTGACGGCACACCCGCAGTTTCCGAGAGCGGCGTTTCACGCACCGGACTTCACACGACAAGCGATGAGAACAATAGCACGCCTTGAGTATGAGTTAGAAAGAGGTAACTAATGGCAACTACAGCAGTAACTCCCAGAACAAAACCTACGGTAAGTGCGGTCACAGCACGTACTAAGAGTTCTGTTAGCGCGGTTACTGCTCGCACTAAGCCTACAAAAAGTTCAGTTACAGCAAGATGAGTGTAGAATATATACTGGATAGGGTCGGGAAGAAGCTGGGAATAAATCCTAACGATAATCACCAGCGTTCTATAATGCTGGACTACCTTAACGAAGCAGCCCAAGAACTCTACGAGGAATCTGATATGGTAGGGAGTCTTACCGAAGACTCGTTCTATGTTCAAGGTGACAAAACAATAGCTCTGCCAAGTAACGTAAGTTCAATACGAGCTATGCGGGAAAAAGAAAGTCAATATCCTTGGGTTCTCACAAATCTCACAGAACGCTACTCTCGGAATAACGTAGAACAGGACGACAGAACTTGGCGAGTGCGTGGCTACGAACCTTTCAAAGTAACACCAACAAGTTACTCAGGAATAAAAGCTACAGCTACACAAGCTATGCCTGAGATAACCTTGACCGTTGTTGGTACGCGCTCTGATGCTTCAAGGTTTGTAGAAGAAGTTGAGATGGATGGAACAAGTAACACCTTTTCAACTACGTTTACGTCTATAGAGTCTGTTATAAAGTCTGATGTTTGTACGTATGATATTAGCATAAAGCAGTCTGATGATACCGTCCTTGCGGTTATTCCAAATAACGAGAAAGAATCTCGTTATCTTATTTGTGATGTTAGTGAGTACCCTTGGGAGTCTACAGCAACGCAGGATGACGAACATACACTTGAGGTTCTATATAAGAAAAAACTTCCTTACCTTAGCAAAGATAGCGACGAGTTTCCGGCTGACGGATACGACAATATCTTAATAAACAAGGTTATGCAGTTATTCTTGGAGGAACAAGGCAAGATGGAGGAGGCTCGTATATACGACCAGAAAGCCTCGCGTAGTCTTGGCCGACGTAACGCCGATCTTGAGCGCGGACAGCTACAAAAAGTCAAGTTTGACAAGCATCCTCACGACAAACTTTCTGTATCCCTACTTAACAAGTATACAAAATCATCTAGAGCAGTTGGAATTTACTAATGGATTTTATACAACAGTCATTTTCAGGTGGCATGAACCTTGGTGTCGATGACACTAGGCTCGGCACTAATGAGTATGGACTTGCGTATAACATAAGGAATCGTCACGACGCTTTGGAGTGTGTGAAGAAAGCGAAAGCTTTTGATACTACGCCGACACTTGGGGGTTACAGCGCAACTGATCCAAAGATCCAAGGAATCATTTTTGTAGATCCTTGGTTTTTTGTTTTCGTAGACGGCGTATGTCTAAAGAAAGGCAAAGACAGCAGCACGTTTTCTACCGTATGGACTACATCCAGCACTCACACGAAACCTGCTGCATATTCAAACGGGGTAACAACCACAACAGGTACGATACAACTTTCTGCAAGTGCAGAGTTTGTGTACACAGCAGTTGTTCCGCCGTCTTATGATAATTTTGCAGCAGCCGCTGCTTCTTCGGATAATGCAAGCGCAGGTGGTAAGTCGGATTACACAAAGCGAATACCACCAACAGCAGCTGGTATTGTTGTACAGGACGGTACGAACAGGCCCAACTTAATTGAGATCGCAGCAGACGGAAGTGTTACTTGTCGTCAGCTTATGGGCTATGACCAATGGCAGAATTACTATGTTACCATAAACAACGCTGGTGGTTATAGCGCAGGTACTTCTACGTATACTGTTGATGCAACACCAGTACAGATTAACGCTGGTTCTGTTATTAAGTTTAGCGGGGGAGCCACGCTTACCGTTAGTGACACGAATTCTGCTGGAGATACTGCGCTTGCCGGTACGTTGGTAGGTAGCGTGGCAGACGATGAGGTTGGTATACTGGGTTTTCGTGAGTACGTACCGGTGGGTAAGCAGATGGCATTTCACGGTGGCAAGCTTTACATGGCTTCTGCTGATGGAACAAAGCTTTACCATAGTGTTAGTGGTCGTCCTCTGGACTTCATGGTTCCCCTAGATAACAACGGTAATAAGATACACGCAGCAGAGTCTAGCGGGGGAGTTGAAGCTGTAGCTTACACGATAAGCAACGATCCAATTACGTGTTTGCGCTCCATGAATACTGATGAGTTGTTTGTGGGTGCGGCAAATTCCAGCTATGCGGTAAAACCAGATAGGGTAAACACGATATTTGGAGAGCCTACGTTTACGAAAAAGTTTCTGTTTTCAACAGGCCCAGTAAATCAGAACGCTTATCTTGATCTGTTGGGTGACTCAGCTTTTATAGACAAGCATGGCATAAGATCGTTTAATGCTGTGCAGCAGTCTGAAACCATAGCACGTAATGATATATTTTCTCGTCCTATTTCCGATATATTTGAGGGCGTTGTACAGGATGGAACATTTCAATGTGCAGTAGTTCACGATGGCTACGCTTTGTTTCACGTACTTACGAACTTACCAGAACAATACCTGACGATAGTTTATGACATGGCTACAAAAAAGTTTGTAAGCCTTGATCGTCAGGAAGTTAGTAGCACAGGAGTTACGTGGGGAGACGGTAACGCAGGGACGATAGATGTCTTTGACGCAAATACATACTGTACTCCGATAAGAGACATGGCTGTGGGAACTACTACGGCTGGTAATCAAGACTTGTTCGCTATTACAGATGATCCTAGCAGTAAGACTTTTTGGGTTAAGCATTTGTACGGCAGCAATGAGTTCGCCATGTCTCGCGTGGATACAAAAGCTTACTGTTCGGCGGAACCAAAGATAGAACTCAAGCCGTCAAACTTGAACCTCATGTTCAATAAGCCTTTTGAGGTGTTCCACTCGTTTAAGATAAACAACGCCAGCGGATACCCACCTGGAGTATACCCTTCAACAGCAACAACAGAACTACTCAGCACTTCTCCCACAAGTTTATACATAACTGTAGACAATTTTAAGGAAGGTAGCACGGCTGTAACAGACGATAACCTTCCTGTACATAATACAACCCTGTTTTTTGATAGTGGTGCTACGCTTGTTTATAAGGAGTTCGCAACAGACGGGCAGGTAGGCAGATCGCTGTCAAACAGTTCTACCAAGGTTGCGGGTATTCTGTCTAACGCTGCTGTGTCTGATAATGATGAAGGTCGTAATGCAGGTTTTGTTGCAGTCAGCCAGTTTGTAGACGATAGCAGAACTGACGCAACGCATGGCGGGTTAAAAACCAGAGGCTTGCCTTTGATACAGTCAGGCGTAAGATTTCCTGTGGTTTTTCCTGCGGAGTTTGATATAAACACCCACGCTAACCTAGCTTTTAACTGGCAAGCCAGCGAGCAGGGTTGGAAGGTTAAGTACAGAATTTATTTACAAGGGTCTCCCAAGCTTTCGCAGTTAAGGCTTGAGGCTAAAGATGTGACGTTAAAGTCGTCACTTATTAACCAAGCATACTCAGCATGATATGTCAGTAGCAATAAACAGTTCAGTAACGAAGTCGGATAAGGTGACGCTGTTCACCAGTAAGGATGATTTTGATACGTGGTTAGCAGGGCTTACCGTACCGGCGGCTACGGGATCAACTTATGGCGTGGTAAAACAAGCTGCCGCTGTGTCTGATGTTTCAGGCAGTTCGGCTTCTAATAATCAAACAACAATAAATGCACTTCTCGCAAGTCTTAGGACAGCGGGTGTGCTGGCAACATAAGGAAATAGAGTTATGGGTAATGGATTTGGATGGTCAGACGTAGTACCTTCGTTAATAAATCTTGGTGTTAATTATGCCGTAGGTAAGTCAAATGAGAAGGACGCTGGTGACGTAGGTAAAGCGCAGGGTGAAGCTTACGCAGAGTCTTACCCTAAGATAATGGCAGCAATTAGGGACGAGCTAAGACCTACAGCAGCCGCAGAACTTGGAGTACAACAAGAGTTCGCTCCACAGCAGCAAAGACTAGCCTATGAGCAGCTTGTAGGTAGTGAAGAGGCGAAGAGACTTCCCGCCGGGTACGTGCCGGGTATTCGTGAATATGCACAACTTGGAGCAGACGTAGATAATATCTCACGTAGAGGTGCTGCTGGTACAGACTTGGATATAATGAGACTCCAAGGGCCGTACATGGCTGAGTCTACGATGGATCAGTTGGCTATAACTGATCAACCTTGGCTGCAATCCAGAGACCTTGGAAGACAAAAAGTAGCTGAACTTCTCGGAAGCATAAACATGGGTGGCCTCTCTGGTGGAGAACGCGCAGAGATTGAGCGCATGAACGCACGGCGTAATCTACAGCGCGGTCAAGCAGGTGGTGGCGGAAACTTAACTGCGATAGAAAACGCTATGCAGTTTGGCTCTCGGCTAGACCAGAAGCGCAGTCAGTTAGGTCAGGCTTTACAGGCTGCTACAAATTTTATGGCTGGTTCACGCTCTGGTTTTGATCCTATACAGGCCACGCTTGGTAGAAGTAGTGGTACGAATCAGATAGCTGGCAACTTCCAAGGCGTGCAACCTGTTCAGAATTATATGGGAGCAGGACAGGCTGCGCCGAGTAACTTACTCCAAGGTTCGTTAGATCAAGACAATAGCTTCCTTGGTAGAATAAGCAGAGGTGCAAAAACTCTGGAGAATTTTTGGCAAGGCGGCAATTAAAAGAAAGTAATAACATGGCAGAAGGTTTTTTAGGTAACTTAATGAGCGGCATCTTTCCGCAGAATCAGCGGGACTTAGACGAAGAAGAACGTCGTATGATAGAGGAGCTGCGTGCTGCTGGCGCGTATGTTCCACAAGAGCGTCCGGTAAACTACCTTCAGTATGGTGGTGGCCGTCGTCGCGATGAGAACTTAGCCGCTATGCGAGCTGCGATTGAGCCTGAAAAAGCTCGCAGGTTGGCTGATGTAATGGATGCGAGAGGTGCGGCATTACGCCAACAGCAAGCTTTGGAAAAGTTTAATCAGCAGCAGAACTTTGCTCGACAGATTGCACGACAAAACCGCGCCAAGGCTGTAGCGGATGAAGCTCGCAGACAGATGCTAGGACAGCAACAACAAAAAGCAGACGCAGGTTTTGAAGAGTGGAAGCAGCGTAGCGTACTATCTCCAGATTTTGTTAAGAAATCCGGCAGAGAATACTACGATCAAAACATCAATACGATGACTCCCCGTCAAAGAGCAGAGCTTGAGGTGTTAAACCGCGCAGCAACTCCAGCACTAACGGCGCAAACACAGCTAGAATCAGCACAAACTACACTCGCAACTCAGCAAGCAGCAAAGGAACTTGCAGATTCAGTTCGTAATGCATTGCCGCCAAACTACGCAAACCTGTTAGCTAACAAGCAAGTGATAAGTGTGGAACTTGAGAACGCTCTTAATCAGACTCGGTTAGCCGTAGCGCAGAGTCCTTTAGCACAGCAGATTGCGGCAGCGGAATCAGACAAAACTTTAGCTACACTTCAAGTAGAAAAGCTAGTTCTTGACCAGACAATTCAGCGTCTTAGGAATGATCCAACAGCAGTTGCAGATTTAGAAAAGGCCAAGCTGGAGCTAATAATAGCAGAGAAAGAACTCAAAGAAGCTCAGGCTACTAGTCAAAGAGGTAGACCTACTGTACCTTCTGAACGCGGTGCAGCAGCGGCGGGTATATACCCTACAGGACACGAGTTTGATACTAATGAAGCTGGCTCGTGGATGACTCCAAGAATACCTTAAAATGGCAAAACTAACACCAGTATATCGTAGGCCAACTACCAAACGTAAGGGAATCTACGATGACTATATGCGCTCTAAGGGTCTTAACCCTGACGAGGTAGAACTCTTAACAGATGATGAACTTGAAGACTATCTGGCAGAGGACATCTCAAAGTTTGAGTCTTTTACGACAGGGCTAGGCGAACACGCTGGCGCAGGTTTAGGTGGCGCGGTGGGAGCAATAGGTGCAGGTCTGGCATTAACAGGAGCTGGTGCAGTAGTTGGTGTACCTTTGATGATTGCTGGTGGTTTAGCTGGTGCATACGGCGGTAGTAAAATACAAGAAGGTATTGAAGGTGCTGTTTACGACGATGACGAGTTACGACAGCTACAGCAAGATCGTATGGAAGCGAGGCTTGCTAACCCGTTATCTTCTTTTGCCGGTCAGGTAGCTCCCTCTTTGGTAGCTTTTAGACCTGACCCACGACTGCTCAAGTCTGCGTTCTCTGGTGCAGGGAGTATTGCAAAGGCTAAACCTTTGACTCAAGTTGAGACTGCTGCGTTGTTGCAGTCAGGTATAGGCGGAGGTTTGGAAGCAGGTATAGAAGGCGCAGGTCAGATTGCCAGAGGTGACTTTGACGCAGGTAGACTAGCCGGTGCTTTTGGTGTAGGTACGTTACTACAGAAACCTACGTTTAAGACGAAGGCTATTGATGACTTAATCAAGAGGCGCGAGAGTGCTGCAATAGCCCGTGGTAAAGACCCCAGCAAAATTTTTAATATCTACAGAGAACCTCTGCCATCTCCTACAGAGGCTGCGGTAAACATACGAAATACCGCGTATATACCAAAGCGTGGAATTGGTGACGAAGCTATCGTAGGAACAGAAGGAACTCATGTGGGTACTGTAGAAGACAGGCTTACTCCCACACCTTACGATGTTGCTGCTACGATAGAACGCGAGGTAACTGGTGGCGTAGGTTTTCTAGACCCAACTGTACCGGGGCCAGCGGCTCAGAGTATGCGTAGACCGGGTGTTGGTATTGCACCCATGACAGCAGAAGAAGCTGCAAAAGGCTACGGTGTTGCGCCAAGTACGTTGTCAGATATTTATGGTGGCGCAGAGAAAGCCGCACAGAAAGCAACAGAAGAACTTGATCGCTTACTTCCAGACCTAGATGCAGCGCAAAGAAAACTTCAAAACTTAAACAACAACCCGCTGTCTAAAAAGAGTGCCATAAATAAAGCACAAAGCGCAGTTAACAAATTACAAAAGCAAGTTAACAAAGCTACAGCTATTGTTGAGACTACACCTGCAATGAGTGCGGCTGAGTCTAATAAGCTCAAGTCACTTTTCAGGGGTAGGTCAACAAGCGTTAAAGACGTTGACCCCACAACAGGTAAACCTATAACCAGACGGGTTATAGAGGTTGACCCAGCAGCTTCTCGTAGGTTAGTTGATAGAAACGGAGAGCCTTTGGATGAAAGGATTGATGTTTGGAGACTACCAGCTTTGGCTGACGTATACGGAGAAGGAGCCGCCACGCTTGGTAGTCCGGTAAGAATTTTAGACAACGGTAGTGTGCAGCTTGCTGTCAGACGAAAAGACGGCTCAACGTCTTGGAGATTTGCTTCGGCTGCTGACGCAAAGAAAGTACGGCAGCATTACCTAGATCACATTGAGGGTACGCGAAAAAATGCCGAGCGTGAGATTGAACTTATTCGGCAGGAAGAAGCGTCTCGCGCAGCAGCTATAGATAAACTTTACCCCAAGCCTAAGCCTAAAGAACTCAAGCCACTAGATGAGGATGTACTTATTGAGTTGGCCAAGCTTGCAGCAGTAAGAGGCTTTAATATAACCGAAGCCATACGCCGTGGTATATATCGCCGCACACCAGATGGCAGACTCGTACGTCAGGCAGGGTTCGCAGCTTATGATACACGTAACATAACTTTTGATCCACGTACCGCAACTGATGACACGATTGCTCATGAAGGATGGCACAACTTCATGGATGACCTTCAGTATTCTACGAATAAGAAAGACCGTAAGCTGCATGAGGACTACCTGAAACTTTTCAGAGACGAAGAAGAAGGTGTAGAGTTTCTAGGCCGCGCTTTAACTCAGCGACTCAAGACTCGCAAAGCTACAGGTAATCAGCAGAAGTTAAGACGACTGGTGCGTGAGGCCAAGCTTCGTTGGATGCACAAGTTTGGTATGAAGTTCTCTGCTAAGAATCTTAAAGACTTTATGCTTATCAAGTACGAAACCGATAGCCCGTTTTTGTACAACTCAGATTTTATAGACGGCTTTGCCGCAAAGCGTATAGGTAAGGCGCGGCCTACTGACCCAGCCGAAGCACGCGCTTGGGACGCAGAACGTCAGAAGATACTTAACGATGTAACTGCTGGTAATCCAATACCTGCGGCTGCGATAGGTGGCGTTGGGAGTAGAGACCCTTGGGCTGACTTAAAATTTCAGGAAGCTAAGGAGAGATTTAACAGATCTGGTAAGCGTGTTGTGTCGGACGAAGAGGGTTTAGACCTCATGGCTCAGATGAAGAAAACCCTAGAGCGCGAGCAGGGTATGAAGTTTGATAAGCCAGCAACAGGCGCACCTGTCCAGCGGATAATGCAGGGTATAAGACAGGAATCTGGAGACCTTAAATTCCAAGAAGCCAAAGGAGTAAGACCTCTCGACCCAATTGATGATTTAAGATCTAAAGTCACTAGAGGCGATAAGATTACCGTCTCTCATGTAGGGGCTGAAGATTTGTCTGGTATGAGTCAAGATGCTTTGCGTAATTCTTATGTACGTAAGGACTTAGGGAAGCGTATAGGCACTAGAGCTGACATCAATAGCCTAGATGAAAAGCCTGTAAACCTTACAAAAGGTCAGAACTTTTTAGAAGGTGCAGGGCATGGTGCTGATGTTGTTGTGCTTCATCGTATACCAAATGAGCGTACTGCACAGGTAGGAGAGCAATTTACCGGGCCTGTTTCAAAAAATCATACTCTAGAAAACTGGCAAAAAGCTATTAAAGATAGCGATGCTAAATTAGTTTATGTTATAGCTTATCCTAACGCTGGTGACTTTAGCGGTTTAGATTTTTTTCAGACGGCTGGGTATAAGCCTGTAGGTGATCTTATTCAAGAACCACAAGAAGGCTTATTTATGACTGTACTGAAAAAAGATACTAATGTTGAAGGTCGTAAGTATCAAGCAGCCAGAGGAGAACGCACCGTAACAGAAAGCCCATTCAAGGAAGTCAGAGACTCTGCACGGTACAACGCTGAAAACTTTGACAAGGTGCAAACAGGTCTTGAGTATTTTGATTCTGAACGTGCGGTTATGCGTGGTCAGATTTTTGGCTTGTCTCGTCTTGTTCAAGCTGAAACAGATCAGTTAATTCTCAGACCGTTTGAAGGTTTGAAGAATGACGAGATCACAGACTCCACAAAGCGTATGGCTCTGTATGCCAGAGACGCTCATAACAGATTGGAGATGGCAGAGAAGCGTTATGTTAATATGTTTGTAGAACCTCTGCTAATGCGCTTTCGTTCTATGCACCTGAGCAAGCAGGAGATACAGGACTTAGGCACGTATCGTATACTACGCCGTCTTGTTAAAAAGTTTGGCAACGACAGTACGATCACAAAACCTTACGCCGATAAGTACCAGAAGCTAGAGGCGGATATTAAACTAAACCGCAAGTTAGCTGACGCAAACGAAACTCTTGATAAGTTGTACAGGGAGACACGCGCAGAGCAGGTTGCTAATGGGCCGCGCATCAAGGTTGGTAATAAGTACGTTCGTGTAGAGGAAACACAAGGGGACTACTACGACCCTTATATGTTAAGCCATGATAACAATACTCTGCTACGTACCAAGGCTCATACAAAAGAGGGTGAGGAACTCCAAGAAAAGATTTTAGCTTTCTGGTTAAAGCAACGCCAGCAGCAGGAGGGTGTAAAGGCCGGCCAAGAGGCTGAACTCCGCGATGAACTTGCGGAGTACATAGCTGTTATCTCAAACAAGGACAGTTATGTGACTACTACTGGAGAGAACAGACCTCTGACAACCGCTTCAAAATTTGGTGCGTTACGTAAGGGTGAAGGTTTGCTGATGCCACCGGACTTAGTAGATGCTGACCCGTTTATGCGAGCGCAACGGTATATCGGCAGGTTTTCAAAAGACATGGCGTGGCATACGCAGATTGAAGGTGATGAAGTAATGCGAGCCATCCGAGACTTACCGGATGATGCAAACGTACCCACGCACAGAACTCCAGAGAGTGAAGGTAGCGACAAGATGTTAACACCTACGCTAAAGGAAATCTTTGGTGACGACGTTGACGCTGGTTATCTCGCGAGAGCGCAGGGTACGTTTAAGAATCTTGATGAAGTACACACGGGATTCCATCGTAGAGGAGACCTTTCAATTCTGCGCCTCAACAGGCTTATCACCTCCCAATGGCTCGGAACTCTGTCTGGCGTACGTGATTTTGTTAACTCGTTCAAGAATGCAAATATGTACATGAGGACAGAGGACTGGCCTTTGATACTCAAGTCACTTACGCATTTTCAGGATGCTTGGAAACAGAGCCACATCTCAGGCGCAAACAGAAGCAAGCTATCAAGACTTGAGTTTGCACACGACAGCGTAGACCGAGCCTCGGATGCTATGGCAACAGTTGCCGACTTGTCGCAGAAATACTCAGGCAGGGAACTCTTTGAGCGCGGGACGCGAGCTATACAATTTAACTTGGGTAAGCTTCTTATGCGTAGCTACCTAAACAGCGGTACTCCAGACGCACACGTTAAGCGTATGCTAAATTTGATGGGCCGTATGGGAGACGTTGATACTGCTAGGCTCGCGAAGAATCCTGAGACAACTACAGAGGCCGACCTTAACAAGCTTGCGACAGCTTGGGTAGAGATCAACCAAGGTACTTATGGTGCAAGAGGTGTACCCAGTTGGTCTATAAGAGGCCCGTCTAGTTGGTTCACCTCTTTGTCTCGCTGGTCTATTGAAAAGTACAACAGGTACTTGAAGGATGTTGTGATGCCTATGACCAAAGGTGATCCAGCAACAGGCAAGAAGGACTTTAAGCCTTTCCTAAAAGCTACGCTAGGTTCTGTTGTTGAGGCAAATGTCCTCATGGAACTTACCGAGATGATTAACGCCAAGGAGAACTATGAACCTACAACAGCAGAGCTTTTAGAATCTAATGCTGGGTTTGAAGACTACGTGTATCACGCAATGCACATGGCGAATATGTCCGGTTACTTTGGTTTGCTTTCTGGCCTGAGCAATGACGCGGTTCGCATGATACGCACAGGAAAAGCTGCACCAGAAGATTTGTCTTTTGTAACTTTCCCAGGATTTGAAGCCTTACTTGCTGACAAGGGGTTGGCGCAGACTACGTTTGCGTACCTAAATTCCGGCAGGGAAACTCCAACTACCATGAGGTTTATTGAGGACATAATTACAAACCTAAACCAGACACTTCGCATAGCACGTAACCAAGTCATAGCAAGTTCAAATCTTTCAAAAGATATAGACAGAGCGCTAGGGACAACTTACGTACGTACCAGAGCAGCAGAGGCAGACCGCAAGGGCTACGAGCGTGACCTGCGTATATTTAACAGACTCAACAAGGGTGAGTATGGTACAGGTTGGTTTCAGAATCTTAAACGTTACGAAACTACACCGAAGTCTACCTATCAATACGCACAGACTGAAGAGGAGATGCGCGATACTTTGCAGGATTTTATGCAGAGTTCGTGGAATAGATCACAGAGTAAAGATCCCGTTACTGGGAAACAAATACTAGACCGTGAAAGGTTTAAGTCCTTGCTGCAAGAAGGCTATCAAAAGCCCAAGCGTATATCCCCTAGAATAACGAAAGACCCGCAATCTCTCAGGGAGTCCGCTGCGTTTGTTGACTTTATCAACAGGCTCCGAGGCAAGGATGCTGTACGTAATGTTATCAACCAAGAGATAGCTGACGAAGTGTTAGCAGAAAGACGTAAGCAATTACTGGCAGAGAATCTACCTAACTTTTTAGCCTCAAAGGGCTACTGATTATCTTGGATAATGGTGGAGTTAAACTAAGCGCAAGCAACACAGGGCAGAGGGGTGAATTACTCGTAGCTGAAAAATTGCTTGAGCATGGATGGAGCGTAGCGCGACCTTTTGATTCTGCGTCTTATGATCTTGTTGGTGTAAAGAAGGGACACTTAGTATGTATTCAAGTTAAGTCTACCTTGGGGCAGCATCACTACAAGAACAATACTCCGCACTATCAATTTTTACTTGGCAAAGGTAAGCACAGCAAGTGTCAGTACACTAGAGATGAGGTTAACTTTTACATTTGTGTGGGTATAGACCAGAAGCGGTTCTGGATATTTCCCTTTGAAGATATAAAAGTTATGACTGTAAAAATCTACGACAGCAACCCCAAGTACCGTAAGTGGGAAAACGCTTGGGAGCTACTGGAAACCTAGCTATTCTCGTATGGTAATCAGCTCGTAGACTTCGCCAGAACCACACTCTTTTTCTAGATACTCAATAAGCTGTTTCCATGTTTTGAACTTGTGGGATTGCTCATCGGTATTATCTAGTATCTCCTCCTC
>CEUX01009476.1_pt1 | contig 12651 bp, 20 predicted proteins | sample 531361 | NCBI WGS metagenome assembly CEUX01 (sample SAMEA2622736, study PRJEB7988) | marine metagenome | isolation source: saline water (ENVO:00002010), including
TTCAGCATGCCGTCAAGGTGGCCAAAATCACCGAGGGGGGGACTGTTTCTGGCTCTTCTCTGCTTTCTCTGCTCACTTTCGCCGCCATCAACACCGCCTGGACGAGCACTTTGCAGCACTTCGACACCATTCCGCCGCAGAACTTCGCAGAAACGCAAAAAAACAACCCGAAACTCACCGCTAATCCTTGCCATCTCTCTCCCGATAGTCTCCCCCTGATTGCTCCGACTTCTGCTCAGCGATGCGGACCCGAACAAAGGTCGGACAGGAGTACTCGCAGCTCAGTCGTCCCGATAGCTTCTCTTTCTTCCAGTCAACCTGTGTCCAGTCACAGGACGCCAGTGTGAGCAAGTATGCAACCATCGCAACCCGAACCATCAGTTCCTCCTTGACCTGTAATCCAGCTTCACGATCTGTCTGTCCAGAATGGAAAGATCTATCTTGACGTCTTTGTCCCTTGTCCGCCCTGCCCATGACAGGACAGTCTTTATCCACTCCGATACCCTGATCAGTCTAGGGTCCGAAGACGATACCTCGAACATCATACACCTCCGAGAATGGTCTGTTGGATGAGCTTCCGCTCATTGCTACCTGCGATGAGCGATCTGATGCGAACTATCATGCGAGGCTTCCCTTGCCTTGATGTGTAGAACTTGGAGCACTGTCCATGAGCTACCACAGCGTCCGAGCCTTCCATGAACAGCTGCAACGCATCTTGAACACCCTTCAATATATTGTCTTCATCTGGTGTGACCCCACAATAGATCGGTCCATCAGGGTCGGTCCTCCTCATGAGGCGCTTCGGCCTCTGTATGAATGCGACAACATCTATCCGAAGAAGACCCTTCAGTTTGTCACTGGGCATCTGCCTCGCCGCATGCTCTTGAATCTCGTTCTCGAAATCCCTTGTCCCTTTCGGCGTATACATCCTTCCGCCGCGTCCAGACCGAGGCCTCTGTTTCCCTCTGGGCTTCATGGGGATGGTGATGACGATGTCAATGGTATCCGCCTCCCTGTTGACCGGGTCATCGGACGCCTCGTATTCGATGCACCATCTCTTTTCCTTCGTTATATCACCCATCCGCTCCCCTCCGTCCTGTCGTTACGCCGTCCCCACTGGTGTCAGATGCATCACATAGAGCTCTGACCATGTCCTTGAAAGCTCAAGACTGATAGCACCTGCGCTCGATCCTCCCAGGTTGGCAGCCAGAGAAGAGGCGCCACAGACATAGACAATCCGGAGCAGAGCGACCACCTGCTCTACCTCATCTTCATCTTGACAATCGAATATCATCGACACGAGCTTCCGCAGATCCTCGCAGCTGGCTCCATCGAACGCCTTCAGCACATCAGCGAAAAGCGCTCCCTTGTCCCATGGCATCTTCATTCTCCCTCTAGGCTGTCAAGCTCTGCCCCTTCCAGTCCATGCTAACTGTCTGGGATGCATTCGCAGAGCCCCATCTATTCTTGAGCACCATCAGCTGGACGCTATTCCGGTTCATGGGTTGAGGATAGTGGATGCCGACCACGAAGTCACTATGCTGTTCAATCATGCTGCTTTCGCATAGATCGCTCAGCATAGGCGGTCGGTTCTGCTTCACGCTTTCCCTGTTCAACTGAGCTGCCATGAGCCAGAGCGCTCCCTCGTCTTTAGCGGCATCAGTGATGTCACGACAGAACTCTCCGTACTCAAAACGAGCGCTTCCGCCTCTTGGGTCAGATAGCTTTATCCGGTGCAGGTGGTCCAGGACGAACAGCGTGGTTCCCTGTCTGGCCATCTTGCGAGCCCGACTGAATATCTGCATCGGCGTCCGCTCCTCGCTGATGGTGATGCGGTCTGCCCATCCCCTCATCGCATGAGCCGCGTTCGTTATCTGCTCGCTCTTTAGACTGCCAACAACACCGGACCTTCTCTGAGCCATCGCCACTCCTTTCGCCGCGATGTGCTCCGGTTTCAGCTCAAGACTGAACACATGAACGCGATGATCCAACGACCGGATCGCCACCTGTGAAGCTATGTATGTCGCGATGGTAGTCTTGCCAGCCCCTGTTCTGCCTCCGATGATCCCCATCTGTCCTTCCATCATGCCGCCCTGATATAGACTGTTTATGTCTTCATCGAATAACCTGACACCTGTTGTGTACTTCTGAAGGCTCTTTTGTTCTATTCTCTTGAACCAGCTAGCATGTCCCAGGGCGGCCTCGGTCATGGTCACCGCGTCCATCATCTGCTCACCATCCCTGATCTTCTGCATCTTGTGGATCACAGAGTGAGCCCCGTCCACATCCCTTGATGCCGCCGCCTTGATGAGGTCCGTTGCAAGGTGACCCATCTCCCTGAGCTGCGATTGTGTCTTGACCAGTGCAACGTTCCTCTGAAGCAATGTGGTAGCAACACAATGAGCCATCAGGTCGCAGACCGCCACCTGTGCTCTATCGATGGCGATGCCATGGGTGTTGTTCATTTCCCTGACCAGCGCTCCCGTGTCAACGGTTCTTGTCTCAGAAAACACCTTCGATGATGCCTGATAGACAACCCTGTTCATCGCATCTGAAAAGTCATCTGGTCCCAATACCGCACAAACATCCGGGACCAGATCTGGCTCGAATAAAACAGAACCCAACACCTGAGCCTCTGCTATCTTGTCCGACTCCTTCAGCTGGGTCGGCGTCCTGCTCCCCTTGTTGTTGTTCAAATAATCCATGAGCTCACCTCCTGATTTGCTCTTTGTTTCTTTCTTTCTCTCTCTCTATGGCGCACACTTGCCACCCACGCGCCACCCACGCGCCACCTCAATCACGACGCCTCCCATCGGGGTATCGGCGAAACATCCTCTTCATCGAAGACCCTGATTGCTTCCATGTGATTATCTGATGGCGGAGGTATCCTGCTCGGACCCCTCTTGCTCAGCTTTCTCTGAGGTTGGTCCCTGTCCCAGTGGGATATCTGAACATATGCCGCTCGCCTGCCCAGCTGGTCGGCCTCGCGCTCGGCGTACCAAACGATCAGACCGCTCAGGTGAAGGATCCTCAGGGCCTCCACCGTGCTTCTTTCATCTGCCCCGATAACCACAGGACGCATCACCTTCGGATGACCACCGCACCTGCCGTGACTATCCGCATCGCGACACATCAGTCGCAGATAGAGCAACTGGCATCTTTCAGGCAATGTGACAAACGAGGGATCGTCGAAAAGATTCTTCTGAACCGCAACCCATGTCATTCTTCTTCCTTCTTACTTCGGGTCCGGTGTCTCCGGAGTCCCAATAACTCCAGACAGACCAGACAGCTGACGTGATTCTTGCTCCATGTGACCGTGAGCGTTCCATCATCTTCGTAGTAAGCGCCGCATAACGCCTGTTCCTTTGTGATAAAATGCTTCACTCTGTCCATGGTCTACTATCCCCCTCTGAAGCTCCTTGCCTCATGGGTCTGGTCCCGAAACCATCCGCTCATGATGAGGAGTTCTTTTCTGTTCATTCTTCCTGGAAGGGCCTCCGCCTCAGTCACGGGTCTCAACTGAAAGCCCCTCTTGGTCATATCTTCGGCGAACCGGTCCAGGATTTCAATGTCTTTTATTCTGACACATCGCCCACTGGGCATCTCAAGACCATAGTGGCCAGTGATGAGCCCGATGGTATCGGCAGTGAGGCCAGATGGCGATATTTCGAAGTATCTACTGGCCATCGGCTTCCGGTTTCTTGTAAGCCTTCGCGAACGGCTCGCAGAATGCTGAATAGTTCATGGGTATACTGGCGACAGGCAGAAGACCCGTCCTGTCTTTTGTGAGCGAACCTGGGTCGCCGAAAGCAAGGGAAGGTGTCCCCCCCATGGCGTGAGCCCTGCATATGATTCCGCAGATTTCTTCCAGCTTTGATCTCAGCTTGTGCTTCGTCGCCGATTTAGCCTTGAAACTGGGCTCCCATCTGGATGAGACTCTGTCAGGGTCATCTGAATCCACTATGGTCCCAGATGCTGTCCTATGAACGCACTCTTCGCCTGCAATTATAATCACCCCTCCCGGATACAGCGAAAGCCTAGACAGAAACGTCATGAACTCGCGATTGATAGAGCCGTATATCTGACGCATCTTTCTCATATTCTCTTGCGGCTCTGATACGCCATGTGATTCGCAGACTGATTCGAAGCATATCTCGAAAGCCCTGTCCAGCGTATCAATCACGAGGGTCTCAGCTGGCCTGTCGCGAATGCACGATTCCACTCCCTCAACTATCCATGACCAGAGCGAAAGCCTTCGCTTTCCACCTGGACGCCATCCCTGAGGAATCTCAATGGGGTATCTCCGAATATCAAGATACTGAGCCGTCCCGCTCAAGTCGAAATAGACCGAGGGGAACTTAGAAGCGAAGGTCGATCTGCCCGACCCGGATGAGCCATACAACAGAAGGCGAGCATGAAGCGGATTGATAGCAGGTTTGCTAGGTAGGTCCGGGATGTGGTTGTTGATGTTGCTAACTCTTGTCACAGATTTTCTCCTTGATCCTAAGTCCCCCTCGTTTTCCAGACTTCAGCTTCGGCCACGATACACTGAAGTTCTCCGTCTGTAATCTCGTCGCAGTCCGCATCGCCTTTCCTATCAGAATGGAGTTTCTTTTGACGGCGTTTTCTGCTTCTTTTTTCTTGAGCCTGTGCTTCGCTATTTCGGCGACGATCTGGTCGATCTTCGGGTCCGGCTCAAGTATCTCCGCCCCATCCACTGCATCGAATGAAGAGCAGATGATAGCCCATTGCTCTTCGGCGAAATTAGATAGGTCTATCAGTGCAGACAGGTCCTCTGCCTTCACTGCTTCCAGGAACTTGTTCGCACCTGATAGCATTTCGGCCTCGAAAACCAGATCCCTTTCGATCACAATATAATGAAGGCTCCCGAACATAGAGACAATCAGCAGACCCACATCGGCGTCCGTGCAAGCCATGTTCCACGCCACTTGAACACGCTCGCTCAGCTGGCAAGAGCCGTCCCTATACTTGTAAGCCTGCGTTCCGTCCCGTGATTTGATCTCCGCCATCACCCTGACCGGCTCGAACCGCATTCTTTTCCCGACCCTTCCTCCATACTGCGAGCAGATCGCTGGGTCCGTGCTATAGGCCACAAAGTCAGGCGAACAAGCTGCCCATTCTATTGAGTGATGTCGGACGAACAGAGGGCTATCCTTGCATCGCTTCCATCGCAGAACCCTGTCGGCGACTGGAAGCTTTTCGGCTTCGGCGAGAATGTATGGCTCAAGAACCTGTCCCCTTATTGCCATGAAACCCGGATGCTCTCGCTCAAGCTTCCCTGTCCGATAGCTGTATTCTGTCTCAAGGTCATTGTACCCGACCGCTCCGTATAGTATCGGAGCGACGCTTCCAGTCATGCCATTGAAACCGGACCGGATTTCCTCCCACTCCTTCCGGTCTTGGTCATGGGTGCACAGGACGTCCATCTCCCACTTCGCATCAAGCAAAGTCCCCGCGATGCTACCTGCTACGGGTTCGCTCATGTTTCTTCCTCCTGTTCGGAATCGCAGTATTCGCATGTCCCCTTTCGGCCTATTTCATCGGGCTTGTACGTGTCATCGCATCGCGGACACCGAACAAGCGCCTCGCACTCTGGACAGTTCTCTTTCTCTGGGCTTTCCGGAACGAACTGTCCGTCGCATATCAGACACCAGTTGCACCGACATTCAACGACATGGCTCTTGTGGTAGGTATCGCCACAGGTCAGACACTTCTCATAGTAAGTGTTCCAGTCCGAAGGAAGATTATCCACTGGCGTCCTGTCGATCTGGCGTTGATGTTATTGTTGCAGGGCTTTTATCTATCGTCTGCTTTCCAGGCACAACACAAACTTCTATGACAGAGCCGTGCTGACGGCGACGCATCTCTCCGCGATTCACCCTCTGTCGAATGCACTGAGGCGTCACGCCGAGCACCTCGACCGCGTCGCTGATTGGCATCCACCTCCCGACCCGAAGGCGCTTCTTTCTCCGAACTACCATTCTGGCAATGACAAGCCCATGGCAATCGAACTCTTCGACAACGCCAGCTTCTTTCGCCGCTTCATAACCGCCATCAGGATAGCTGACGCTCCTGAGGTCGGACGCCTTCATCCAGTGGCCATAATCCACAATCACGCCAATCGCTTCACTCATCTTCAACCTCTTTCTTCACTGAACTTGCCATACCTTCCGCTCCATGGGAAGAGCTATTCATGAGAACATCTTGGTCGCCGAGAAGCCTCGCTGGCCACTCTGACAGAAGCCTCCCTCTGAACGCGATGTACTCCTCATCCTCCATTCTCAGAGACGCCTGAAGTATCACGCACTGGACGCACTTCGGGCAATCCCTGGAAACATGCGTCATGAGCCATCCAAGAGCAGCCACTCCGGATTCCATGACATGCGTCCTATTCTTCTTTGTCTTGTCGGATATGATCTCGGCAATATCCAGGGTGAACAATGACAACCGAGCGCTTATCATTCTTTTCATTGGTTTCATATCAATATTCCTTGGTCCGGGTTCCGGTCTGTGTTTACGGCGAAAGGAGAGCAATCCCCGGTCGCCCTTCCTTGTGGTGGCTTCGCAGCTGCCCAGTGAAGGCTCACATCGCCAGCGTCCATCACTCGGCCTTCCGCCTGGACCCCATGGTTGACTTTCTCGCCGTCAATACACTTCTGAGCCGCTCGCTTCCAGTCGCCCTTCACGAACACGAGAACGTTCTGGTGTATCTTGGCAAGCTTCCTTCCTGAATTGAATTGTTTCGTCACCCGAAGGCATGCCGTCCCGATAGGGGTCAATAGGATTGCTTCGTTGTATAGGTGCGCTCCGGCTTCAACGAATGCCGATATAGTGTCGCTGACGAAGTTCCGATAATGTCCTTTCTTATCTCTGAAGTCTCCCACAACGAAACAGGCGAAGCTATCAGGCTTCATCGCATCAACACACCTGAGAATGATCCTCTTGTACGCGGCGATGAAAGTGTGATATTCCATGGTAGACAAGTCAGCTGGGTCATCGCTATACCGTTCCAGGTCGCCGTAAGGTGGGCAGCTGAAGATGAAATCGGCGCTCGGTCCTTCGTTTATCTCCATCATGCTATCGCCACAGAGCCAGACGGGGAGCAGATCATCAGAGCCGGTGTCCACTCTTTCTCTGTGACCCACGACCCAGAGAAGGTCGCCTTCCTTCATGAACGGTTCACATTTCGCTTCATAGTGCGGGTCGAGATCAACATCGCCGATGCTCCTGATCAGAGGCTTGTCGTAGTTCGTTCCGGATTCCACGATCTCAACCATATCTCTCCAGTTCGGCGGAGCATACTTGTCCAGTCTGGCGATTGGCGATGCACCTACAGAAACACCCAATACCGGAAGCGTATCTCTTGCGTCTTTCATCCCCCACAATATTCCAGCGAGCGACATTCCAGAGCCCACCGGAACCACAATTCTCTCCGCCCCACATTCGCCTATCCCGGAAAGTGAATACTGCTTCCTTGTCTCCCGGACGGCCTCTGGGCATTCCATGCCGAAAGGAATCTCGGTATAGCCCGAAGCAGCTGCATACTCTCTGCATCGCTTCACGATCACGCTATTGTATCCGTGAGGGTGTTGGATTACATCGGCTCCCAGCTTCACCGCATCGGCGACAGGACCGCTCGATATATCTCCCTTCGGTGTATGAATCACACAAGGCAACCCCAGTCGGTTCGCCATCGTGGCCACTAGCATCGCTTGAGGCGAGTGCCTGCTCCCGGCGGTCGTCAATCCGATCTTCGCGTCTTTCGCCAGAGCCCAACAAGTTCGAGCCTTTCCGCCGCTTGCCCCGTGAATCGTGCACAGGTCATCTCGCTTCAAGAGGTACCTATTCCCATCTCTCTCTGATAGGTGAGATTGTATTGGCGTCACTTCATCTGGTCGGAAAGCCTTCCTTTTCCCTACGATCTCATCAGACTGGTCCCGGTTCGCCTCTACCTGCTCGGACCGTAGGTCCACTCCGAAGTATCTCCTGCCTACCAGTGAGGCCACAATTCCCCGAACAGAGCCTCCGGCGAACGGGTCGACCACCTGTCCGCCTTCTGGGCAGAACCAGCGATACATCAGCTCGCAGAGAACCGGGTCGAAAATACTGATCTCCGGCGGCATTGTCTTTCCTGCGTTCTTGTCGACCCACTCCTTCTCCATGAAGACACTGATGTCATCTCGCCCCACCTCGCTCTTGATACCCAGGGCCTTCCATGCTCTTTTTCTCTCTTGCCATTCACCCGACTTTGCGTCCAGCGCAGTGAATGGGGGAAAAACGAACCGCTCCGCGACGGCTCCGCTCGCCACTGGAGCCATCGGCTCTCCGAAAAGGTCTTTGTCATAAGGACTGAAATCACTCATCTTTTTCTCCTTCTTTGAAATACTAAATCCCGAACGAAAATCTCTCCTGTGCACTATCATCTCTTTCTATCAGTTCGCCTGGACTGGTATCCAGCCACAGGTCCCTATCGATACCCACTGAGGACCCGTAATTATGAACACCCACAATCATCGATGGTCTGAGGATTTGCTTGTGGCTCCTGAGCGTTCCCGAGAACCCAGCTGCACCCATGTTCACCATCGTTCCCGGTCCTGATTCCTTTGATACCTTTCTCGATGCTATCACATGAGCAGTCCTTCCTCCCTCGGTCACCGATGCAGACCCTTCGGTCACTGCTATCCGCAGAAGGATCATCACGTGCTCATAAGAAACCCGATGCATGACCTGGAGAATTCTGGCTTTATCATCGCTCACAAGGACCGCAGAAACCCCGTCGTTCTCTTGTGGCCTCATCTTGATCAGCCTCTTCATCGCCGATGTGCCTCCGGGCTTAGTCGCCGATCTCATCCACCTGGAAAGAAGATCAAGACAGCTGCCAATCCTATCAAACGGGATCCCCGTTTTCCATTCATCAACCCGGACATCGCCTCTGGACACAGCAGCGTCCAGTCGGTTCGATATGTTTCTCCAGTTCTTGCTCTTTCTACCGCTGGGAGGTGGGCAGATGCTTCCGGCTCGATATAGGTATTCGCCAGAAACTATCGCCCTCCCTGTGCTCTTGTCCTGGCTCAAACTCATGTCATCCAGGTCCGCATCCGATAGCCTTGCATCGAACCCAGCTGCCAAGAACTCATCTAGTACCTCCCTCTCAACCTCGGTGTCCCCTTCTGGATGAATCGGAGGCAGAGCCAACAGTAGGCCATAATATTGATGAACCTTCTTTCGCTTCACAATTACAAGGCAACCCATCCGGACACCCCATAGATACTCATTTACATGAGCCGCCATCCATGCACTGGACATAAAGAATCTAGAGTGAGATCTCCGCTTGATATAGGACTGAAAGTAGCCCTGAAAATACACCCAGTCACAGAGCGAAACAGGCTTGAACCCCATCATCAACATTCTCGGCGATAAAGTCATGCGTCAAGCCTCCCTTCCTTGAACAGCTCAATCGCCTTCATCCAGATCTCGATATGGTCCGTTGTCCGAAAGCCCTCATCTCGATAAAACCTACGAACCATCGCCTGATCAGCTTTAGGGCATTTCGCAGGACTCCTTCTCCTGACCATTCCCTCGCGAAGCTTTCCAACTGTTCCGGATCTTGATCTTTCCTTCAGGTCGTAGTGATACCAGATTGCTCTTCTGATATTATCGCTCACGTCAACCCGATATGATATTCTAGCAATCATCGCTCTCCTGTTAGCACAAGGCATCGGGGAGAAAGGAATCGCTCTGCTTCTGGCACATCCAGATATCGAGCGTGTCTACATCCCGGATCATTCTTCCCCGATGCCCCGTTTGTGAATCGGAACCCATGTGGCTCAACGAAATCTCTCCTTCAGTAGATACAGGCATGCGGCCTCCAGGAGCCGAACCCTCTCTGCTGCCTCATCTCTTTCTCTTTCGGCTTTCACCTGAAGTCGTTTCGCCGATGCCAGCTGAGCGGTCAGTCTCTTCGATCTCGCCGATAGCTTGCTCGCCATCATCCGGTCCCTGCTAGCATCTGCCCTCTGTGATTCCAGGCAATACGAAATGAATCGCCAGCTGCTCATGATGTTACCTCCCATTTCAAGGACCGACGATCCCAATATCGATCGCGTCGCTCTTCCTGAGGCCACTCAAGAACCATCACGTTCACTGCTCCCGAGCCAGCCAGATATATCGAAATGAATCTACAGCTGCTCATGATGTTACCTCCACCCGGTGAAAGTTGTCTCGAGCTGAGCGATCCTCGAAAGCTCTTGTGTCATTACCACATCGTGTCTATCCGCGAAATCATCAAAAGCATCCTCAATGTGAGCCGCCGCCACCTTCACCCACGTCTGCTCGAAAATCTCAAGAGCATCTTCCTTTGTCTGACACACCTTGAAACCGTTCATCTGCTTACATCTAATCAGTCCAACGAACTGAATGAGGTTCCCGTTCTCGTCCGCCATTGCACCTCGGGCTTCAGGATGCCACTCAAGAACCATCCCGTTCAGCAGTACACATCGCAGTCCCACGCAGGCATCTTCTTTCGTTTGTTTCTTCACGTTCGCCATCTTCTCACTCCCTTGTTGTTGCGTTCCTTACTCCCTGAATATAGGCGATATTGTATATACGTGCAAGTATAAACCGTGCTTTTCTGGTGTTTTGTTGCGATTTATTGGTTTCGCATCAGCTGTCTGTACAGGACGGAGAATGCGAAAGCAGCCACTGCAGGAACCTGTCCGTTTCCAGATGCCCTAAGTCTGTCCACCCAATAGGCCATCCCATCAGAACCTCTCCGAACCGGGGACACAGTCTCCCCATATCGCGGCCACTGTATCGCTTCCCGTGCTCTGCAATGTGCAGGCGATGTTCTTCTTCCCTCCACGGCGGAAGGTCCTTTCTGTGTATCTGGCCTTTCGTTATCGCCAGAGCATCCAGGTAGCTCACCTCTCCTGTGTCGACTAGGCTCCGAACCTGATTCACGTCCCCGGTGTTCGCCATTCCGCTTCTCGGGTGATTGGCTTGCAGAGTAGGCCAATACCCAGAGACGATTTCTCTTTTGTCTGGCTCTTGGACTGATGTGGTGAGCCCCGATAACTCCCCATGTCGCATCGTACCCCATTGAGGCAAGGTCGGAGAGGACGCGGTCCAGTCCCCTGGAAGTAAGCAAGGGTGAATTTTCCACGAATACGAACTCGGGCAGAACCTCAGAGACAATTCTGGCCATGTGAGACCATAGCCCTGAACGCGAACCACTGAGCCCTTCTCCTGTTCCGCCGGAAGCGACGTCCTGACACGGGAATCCTCCCGATACGATATCAACCCTCCCTCTCCATCGGGCTCCTTCGAATGTTGCCACGTCATCCCAGATCGGGAATCTTTCCAGCTGCCCATCTCGTTGTCTTGCGAGAAGAACGGATCTGGCGTAGCTATCAATCTCCACAGCGCAGACGGTGGTCCATCCGAGGATCCTTCCTCCCAGGATGCCACCTCCTGCTCCTGCAAATAATGCCAGCTCATTCAATTGGCGCTCCCTCTTCGCCGCAATCAACCATACAGATCTTCTCCTGTTGCCCACTATACCCAAAGAACTCCCAACCCATTCCGCGAGCCCAGCATGCGACAAGACACGGGACGCCTTCCAGCGTGGTCGTGTATTCTGCGACACGGTGGTCGTGGTCGTATCCGTAGCTCTTTCTGATTTGAACCCTGCAGGTGATCTCCCCGTATTTATCAAGCAATTCGTCCTCGAATGCCCTGATGCCGATCCGCCTGTTACTTGTCACTCTCAGGTCACCATAATCATACGCCACTTCCATCTCGTACCTCCTTTTTCTAGGCTTGTGGTTATCTTCTGGTTCTGCCGTTCTTGTTGGCTTTACGGGTTGTCCATGTTTTCGTGTTCTGGTCTTTTGTGTACGTGTAAGGCACCCAATTCCACGTCGCGGTCATCATGTTTCCACGGGTTCGGGTTCGTGCCCATTTCCGCATCGCTGCTTTCTGGCCAGCATATCCAATCAGCTCAGTTCCAACACCTTCTTTCCACGTTGCCACAACAACGGTTTCACCGTTCAAGTACAGGCTCCAGATCCACGTCACTACCATCTTCGTTCCGTGTCCTGTCGTTTGTCTGCTGCGTCCCAATCCAGCGTTTCCATACACATGGTCCAGGTGAAGCGAAAAGCTATGCTTGTCAAGGTTTCCAACTTCAATCTTCGTGGGGTAGAATTTCATGTTGCTCACTCCGTTGTTGCTGCGTCCTTACTCCCTGAATATAGGGGATATTGTATATACGTGCAAGTATAAAACGCATGTTTTTTACGTTTTTTTTGCTGAATAGTGCTTTTATTTTGCCGACGAGTCGTGTTTCAGCTGCACAGTTACCCAGGCTCCATTCCTTAGAGCGCTCTCGTCGGCGATTATCTTGTGCCTTTCTGCCGACAGAGAGATGTGCAGGTGCCTATTCCGCCGATGAGTCGTTTTTTTGTGGGTAACTGGGCAAGAGCAGAGACTTAGATGGCTCTCGTTGGGTGTTTCGGTGGGGTGATGTGCCAGTGCGTCGGGTGTTTACTTTGTTATTCTTGAATTCGCAGAAAGCCTTCCGAAGCCTGCAATGCCAACACCACAGAGGTTCAGGGCTATCAGGTGGTTCCG
>CEUX01080222.1_pt1 | contig 12631 bp, 12 predicted proteins | sample 531361 | NCBI WGS metagenome assembly CEUX01 (sample SAMEA2622736, study PRJEB7988) | marine metagenome | isolation source: saline water (ENVO:00002010), including
ATATGTGAAGCCTTTGTTATCAATCATTATATGCAAAACAATGTTCCTAAGTGGATACAGGACATGCAATTAAAATGATTAAAAAATTAATCATATTATTATTGTTATTGGGATGTGACGATAAGACAGAAGAACCAGCTAATGTAATTGTAACTATACTACGAGTACCAAGAATTGAAATATTAGACAACCTATGGATAACACCAGCACCTATATGGGGTCACTTAGAATCAGAAGATGCTGATGTTGAACGATTGGTTGTTCATTGGTGGAGTAATATGTATTGGGATGAGGATGATTCAAGTGGTCATTACAAATTATTACCGAATCGTAGGAACAAAGCTATATGGTATGACAATTTTGGAAATAGAGATACAATGGATGTAAATGTGGATACACTAAGATGGACAACGGATGTATACTCTATTGTAGATAGTGCAGGATATTTTTATAATACATTGACACCAACTAAAGTAATGCAAGGTAAGGGTGCGGGAAGTTATATGAAATTGTATTGGAGTATAGAAAATACATTGATAGATTCACAAGAAATATTTTTAATGGAATAAAAATGAAATCAGTTATAAAAAGAAAAGTATCGTGGAGTGAAAGAAACTTGGGAGAATATATACATAAAAGATTAAAAGAGGAAAATCTAACAACAAAAGATTTAGATGAATCTACAATTAATTTCTTTTTTCAACAATTTAAAATAGAACCATTTATGGAGTGGTATAATGAAAAAAATAAGACATAGTAAATTACCAATAACTTTAGAAAGTTCCGATAGATTAGATTATGATATGTTAAAAGCAATATCTTTGAATATGGAATATGATATGTGGAGTGCTTGGATAGATGAATATGGTAATTGGTTTAATCCATATAAACCTAATCCAAATCAAATAGAATTATTTTAAGTAGGAGTCAAATACAATGATTAAAGAAATCAAAAAGAATAGTAAAGAGATTATCAGAATCTCACAATCAGAATATAAAGGTCATAGTTTTATAGACCTACGAATATTCTTTGAGAATGAGCATGGTGAGTATCTACCAACAAAGAAAGGTATTTCATTCAATCCAGCTATAGCTAAAGAATTGGTTGAAGGTATTCTTGATGTAGTAGAAAAGAATAATTGGGAATCATTTAATTAATGAATATAGTACTAACTGGTTCCAATGGATTCATTGGTAGTAATATCAAGGATACAATCTTTAGTGATTCAAAGTATTCTGATACAATTAGTTCTGTAATTTCTATAGAACAACCTTATATGGATTATACGGGTTGGGAAAGTACTCTTAGTAAAGCTGTAGGTGACTCGGACTATATAATTCACATAGGTGCCATATCAGACACTATGTTACAAGATAACAACAAGATGATGAAGTATAACTATGAGTTTAGTAAAGTTCTATTTGACTTAGCTAAGATATGGGATAAACCAGTAATATACGCTTCATCGGCGGCTAATGATGGTGATAATGGATTACCATCAAACTTTTATGGTTGGTCTAAATATGTTACCGAACAATATGGTCTCAATGTAGTTGATAAGTTTTATGCTCTAAGATACTTTAATGTGTATGGGCCAGGAGAAGAACATAAAGGTAATATGTCTTCAGTAGCTTATCAATCTTGGAATAAGGGTTGGTTTACATTATTTCCTGGTGAACCAAGAAGAGACTTTATACATATTGATGATGTAGTCAAAGCAACATTACTACCAATATTAAAACCAAATTGTAGTGGTGGTATATACCACGTTGGTACTGGAGAATCTAAAAGATTTGAAGATGTATTAGATTCGTTAGGGTTAAAATACGATTATCACGAAGAGTCAAAAGTACCAAAGGGTTATCAGTATCATACACAAGCAGAACCTAAGATGATGTTACCTGCTTGGATACCTATGAAATTTGAAGAAGGAATGAAAAAATATAAACAATATCTTGAAGGTAGATAATTATTATTATGAGTAAGACAATAGAAAAAGAAGTTAAGAAACCTATATTGAATCGTGTACCGCCTGGTGATAGATGGACAGACGATGATAGTGAAAAAATCTTTCCAACATTAACAGAAGGATTAGAACACGCGTTTCAAAAAACGGGTTTAACAACATTTCAAATAGACGCTCAAGCAGGTTTGGTGTATACTGTTGAGAGTGTAGAAGTTAACGCACCGCCACCACCACCACCAAAGAAGTTTTCTTTGTATGGTGAAGATTACTAAAGGAGTTATAATGAAGACACTAATGAAGGTTATTAAGAGAGAATGTCCACCAGGAGCGGATATGGGTTTTGATAGCGAAGTCAAGTACATGAGTAACGTAAAAAACTTTGATGAACAAATGAAGTTCTTTAAACCAAACAAACGGACATTCGTCTATTGTGTTGAGTTTAATGAGGATGGTTCAACAAAGAAAATAAAAGTTAATAAGGTATATTGTAGAAGTCATCCTATATATCGTTCAGAGGTTATGTCGTTTGGATACGAGTTCTAAAACAATACTATTAGTAGCACAACACCTATCTACTGGTGGCATGCCTCAGTATTTATATGTTCAAGCTAAAAAGTTAGTAGAAGAAACTAATCACAATGTTTATGTATTAGAATGGTCAGACATAGCTCCAGTATTCGATGTACAAAAGAATCGCATAAAAGAGTTACTACCAAACAACTTTACCACGTTAGAAGGCACTGATGAAGAAAAGGAAAAGAAATTCTTTAACATCATAGGTAAAATAAAACCAGACATAATACATTTACAAGAACATCCAGAGATGTGGATGCCTGATAATGTAAGTACTCAGTTTTATTCGAATGATAGGACTTATAAGATTATAGAAACATCACACGACTCTGGATTTGCAGAAGAGGTAGATACACGTAAGATATATTTACCAGACGCTTTTGCATTCATAAGTGATTTCCATCCTAAGATGTATTCCAATTTATGTAACGAGTATGATATACCATATGAGGTTGTTGAGTTTCCAATTATAAAGAAGGAAAGACCAGATAGAAATAAAACATTAGAAGAGTTAGAACTTGACCCAAGTTATAAACACGTTTTGAATGTAGGTTTATGGACATCGAGAAAGAATCAAGCCGAGGTTATAGAATATGCTAAAGAACTAAAAGACCAAAAGATAATATTCCATTTTGTTGGTAACCAAGCTGAAAACTTTAAATGGTATTGGGAGCCATTAATGAAAGACCTACCAGATAATTGTGTTGTTTGGGGTGAACGAAATGATGTAGATAAATTCTATAGTTGTATGGATTTGTTTTTGTTTACATCAAGAGGTACTAAAGAAGATAAAGAAACCAATCCACTTGTACTTAAAGAAGCTATAGGTTGGGATATACCAGTTATGTTATACAATCTTGAAGTTTATTGTGGAATGTATAATGGATTAGACAATGTTATATTTTTAGAAGATAAGGGGAATGAAGATAGAATAATGAACGTATTAGAAATAGAAAAAGAAATACCAAAAAGATGTTTTGTTGCACATTGTGATGAACCATATGTGCCAATATTACAAGGACTACTACGAAGTCATGAACTATTTTCTAATATACCATTGGTTGTATTTACAATTAATTTTGATTATGATATAGTACAAAAGAATGTCACTACAATCAGATATGATGCCGACCTAGCTAATAGCCCTACTAAACACGAACACCATGAGTTTGGTGTAGAGGGTAAGATAAAAGCTATGATGTTAAAACCAGATATCATACAACATTGTTTTAATATTGGTATAGAAGAACTTTGTTATATAGACTCTGATGTTATAATGAATGATAACATTGATACACTATTTTATAATATTAAAAAGATAGATAACTATCCGTTGTTACCAGAAGCACAATTTAAAAGAATGAAGTTCAATGAAATTATTACAGATGAGTCTATATCTTTTGATGAAATGAAAATACCAAAAGAGAACGTGGTATGGTATAGACAAACAAATTCTATGTTGGTGACCCAGGATTGTAAACAATTTATAGAAGACTGGTCAAAGTTGTGTATGGATGCTATAAGTTGGGGTTGGTTTGATGATGAAGAAACTATAAAGAAGTATGTACCATTTCACGAAGAGACTTTGATTAATTATTTGTTATGGAGTAAACAATATGATGAGAGATTACCACAATCATTTTTCAATCCACATAACTTAGATTCTGTTAAACATTTTTTTGAAGTAGGTGGTACGTATGAAGATAGTTTACAGATTAACGATAGAATGGTTATTGACATACACGAACCAGAAGTTGAACGTGGTTGGTTAGCTTATTCTACCAACAAAGATGATGTCAAATATTTTCATGGTATGAAACAAGTAAGAGAAATAAATAAAGTTATAGATTATCTAAAAGAACGTTATGACAATCGTAAGATACCAATGGAAATAGAATTTGTTGAAGATGAAAACAAATTGGTCTTTAGTTATCAGAGTGATATCAAAAGATATGCACATATTGTTGTAAGAGACATAGATACTTGGATACCAATATATAGTTGGCCAACAGAGCTTGAAAACTATAATATATTTTGGACTATACCAATTCCAATATATCATTTTTATTTCGCAAAAGAGAATGAGTTCAATGGATTTCGTATAGAGTTTTACGAGAGAGAGCCAGATAATGATTCAGAATCTTACCTTGATAGAAATGAAATATATAGACAAGATTCTGTTGGTGATAGATTACTTGACGTTAAAGAAGTAAGATTAAGAAACAATAAACCAACAACACCATTTAGATATGAGACAATGAATCCATTACATAGTTTAGCATATTTTAATTATATGGAGTTCTTTTATCAGAAGGTTTATCAAGATTTTGATTTTGGAAAAGATAGTGTAGTAGTTGATGTTGGAGCTAACATTGGTACTTTCGCTATGTACGCTTTACATAGAGGTGCATCTAAAGTATATGCTATAGAACCAGTTAAAAGAGCGTTTGATGATTTGAATGAAACATTAAAGAGTGATAGAGTTGTACCATTACAATTAGCTATTGGTGGTAGTAATGGTGAGCTTGATATGTACACTATACCTTGGAATGATACTATAGCTTCTTTTGATAGAAATCATATAATTGAATATTCACAAGGAGAACAAAACATAATAAGTTTTCCAGTAAAGACACAAACCTTTAAAGATTTTACTATTGAGAATGAAATTGAAAAAATAGATTTACTTAAAGTTGACATCGAAGGTGCAGAATATATGATGTTTGATGCAATAGATGATGATACATTAATGAATGTTGATAGATTGTTGTTGGAGTTTCACGATAGTTACGATGGTGAATTAAGAAAACACATATTAGATAGATTAGATAAACTTGGGTTTACTTATTCTTTATATCAACAAGCAGATGGAAGACAAAAAACTACAGAGGAAGACCATCATGGTATAATGTGGGCTGAAAGAAATAGAAAAGACATTGGTGTATTAATGATGTATGATGAAAAATACGCACCAGTTGGTGATATATCAAGAGATAATGTAGAGAGTTATTGTAAGAAGAATGGATATGATTTTATTTTTTCAGATGATATGGATACATCAAGACCATTACAATGGAGTAAAATAAAAGGACTAAGAGAACATTTACATAAATACAAATGGTTATTTTGGATTGACGCGGATTGTGTTATAATGGATGATACAAAAAAGTTAGAAGACTTTATACAAGATGACTACGAGTTCATAACTGTATCAGAAGAGACAGTACCAGATACTCAAACTAATGACAACCAATCACCACACACTGGTCATTTTCTAATTAAGAACACACCAACGATGCATGCTTTGTTAGAAGACACTTGGAACTTAAAGTATGTTGAAGAAGGCAGAGGACAAGTTCACATAGATTCATTTGACCACGAGATGAGACAATTAAGGCTCTTGTTAAATAACAATTCTGATTACAAAGAAAAGTTTTTGTACTTACCAAAAGAAGAATTATTCTCAAGATGGTTTATCAAGGATGAAGAGATGATAGAGATGTATCCAGACTGGAATCTACATCACATCTACGAAAATGGCAATTTCTTATGTCACTTGAATGGTTATCGTACCATAGAAGAACGAAAAGAAGCTATGTTGGATGTTCTAAAACTAAAACATAAACCAATTGTTATTCTCGATGCATATTTTCATAGTAAGGTAAACGAAAAAAGATTTATGGAGTCTATTGAATTTTATAAGAAACTTGGTTATCCAATAATGTTAGTTAGTAATAGTAAAGTTAGTATGGAGATACAAGACCAAGTTGATTATATTTTTTATGATAAAGAAAATAGATTGTTTTCTAGCGAGTATGATGGATACAACGAAGGTTTATTCTGGTATGTTCCAGGTGCACCAAATGATGAGTATGTTGTAAACGTAGTACATGGTGGTATTCAGAAGCACGGGTATTCTTATATGGTAAACTTTTTAAATAGTGTTAAGTTTGCTAAATCACTTGGGTTTACTCACGTAATGAGAATGGAGTATGACCAAGTACACCATAATGATGACATTGATTTTCTGAATAGTGTAGTTAGGGATTGTCAGATAGAAAGTAAGAAGGGTTTTATATATGATAACAAAAATGATATATCATTAGACTTCTTATATATTGATTTGGATTTAGCTATAGATAAGTTTCCAAATATAAAATACGAAAGTGATTTCAAAGAACTTGTTCGTCAATATACTGGTGAACAAAAGTTTTTAATTTGTGAAGAGTTATATCGTTATTGTTTGGAAGATAGTTTTGAAGACTTAATAGTTAAGGATGGTAAAGATATGTTTACTGATTTTCATCCAAGGAGTAAGTGGAATACATTGACATCACCATCTAACACAAGCGGTAACTTGGATGATGGATATGTATCATCTGTCTTTAGGTCACCAACACCTAATCATGTTTACTTAGTTAGTTGTAATACACACACAGAAGAAGAGAGAAGTTTAAAATTTCAAGTGTATCCATCAAATCAATTTCACTTTGAACACACAATTAAAGGCTTATATGGTACACAATTAGACCACATAGAAATTAGTGAAGGTGGTACTCACATATATTGTCCAGATGGTTCTGAATTTTATTTGGAAAGGGATATGGATTTAGAAAAAGAGATTCCATCTTATATTAGGATAAAGGACGACTAATGAAAGTTTGTCAAGTTACACCAGGTTGGATTGAAGTTCCACCAAAGAGTTGGGGAGCTATAGAAAAGATTATATGGGAATATAAATTAGCTCTTGAACGTAGAGGTCATCAATGTGACATCTTACATTTGGACGATGTACATCCAATACAAGACGAGTATGATGTGATACATATTCATATGGCTAACTTGGGTGTTATAGCGGCCGATTCTAATATACCTTATATATTTACTTGTCACGACCATCACGCTTATATACAAGGTAAGTCAAGTCCTGTATACAAAGAGAACTTAGAAGCTTTAAAGAGAGCTAAATTAGGTATAGTTCCTGCTAAATATCTTGTTGATTACTTTGAAGGTGTTCCCATCTATTTAGAGCATGGAGTTGACCAAACAAAATACAAAGACTCAGAATACCCGCGTGTAGGATTACTATGTGTTGGTAAAACTGGATATATGACAGATAATACCGAAGATAGAAAAGGGTTCTCTTATGGTATAGAGGCGGCTAATGAACTTGATATACCAATCACGTGGGCAGGCCCCAAAAAAGATAATGAACATTTCATAAATAAGCATAAAGATAAAAACTGGAATTATACTATGAAGTATGATTTACCAGAAGATGAACTTATAAAATTATACCAGTCAAGTGAGATACTTATACATCCATCCGAAGTTGAAGCTGGACATCCACCACTAACTATAACAGAAGCTATGTCGTGTGGTTTACCAGTCATTGGAACTTATATGGGAGATGGAGTGTTACACGAAGATTGTATTGTTGGTAGAGATAAAGAAGAAGTAAAACAAGCTATAACAAAAGTTCTAAGTAACTATGATTATTATAGAGATTGGTATTTAGATAATGGCAAGAAGTATCATTGGGATAAAGTTTGTAGACGTTTGAATAGAATATACGAAACTACTTTAGGTGATGACTTTATGTTGGAGAATATGAATAGGTTATACGATAACACAACCAAGAGAGGACTTAGCAAAATCAGTAAAGTTCATACCGCATATAATGAAGGTTTTCCAAAAGTAAGTATAAGTGGTTTCGATGAAGAACAACCAATTAGATTTATTAATAACAAAGATGGTAGTGTTCTATTTGAAAATAATATCGGTGGTGGTATGTGGACTTCTTGTAGTACAAGATATTACGTTGACTGGAAAATTGAAAGTGATAACTATGTAGATTTATTTAATTTAAAAAATCAAAATGTATTAATTGATTTTCATAGTAGTTCACTTGGTGATAATATAGCTTGGATACCATATACAGAAGAGTTTAGAAAGAAACATGGTTGTAATGTATATTGTTGCACTTGGTATAACTCAATGTTTGAAAATGAATATCCACATATCAATTTTATTAACCAAGGTGATGTAGTTGATAATTTATATGTAAGATATGATATTGGATGGTGGTTAGGAGATACAGCGAAACATCCACAAGATACAAGAGGTATACCATTACAACAAACGATGACCGATATACTTGGTTTAGATTATGAAGAAATAAAAACTAAAATAACAATACCAGATAAACCAAGGACTATAGAAGAACCATATGTTTGTATTGGGATTCATGGAACGTCACAATGTAAATACTGGAATCACAAAGATGGATGGCAGAAAGTAGTAGACTATTTGAATGGACAAGGATATAAAGTAGTTTTAATATCTAAAGAAAATAGTTTTGGTATTGAACCATTTATGAACTATCCACCAGAAAATATTATTGACAAGAGTGGTGATTATTCTCTTGAAGATAGAATGGTTGATTTAAATTGGGCTGAGTATTACATTGGTATTGGTTCTGGATTATCTTGGTTAGCATGGGCAGTTGGTACACCAACAATATTAATATCATCTATGAGTAAACCATGGCATGAATTTAGAACAAATTCAATTAGAGTTTACAAAGAAGGTACTAATTCTGGGTATTGGAATAATCCAAAGTATTTATTTGATAGAGGTAATTGGAATTGGAATCCAATTAAAGAAATGAAATCACTTGATGATTGGAGTGAGTTCGAACCAATTGGTTACGATGATGTAAAATTAGCAATAGATGAGATGAATCAGAATAGTATAAATCAAAAATCTACATTACTCAAAAAAAGAATATCTTTAAATTATAATGTAAAGTTGGTTCATTTACTAACAAGACCAGAAGATGAGAGGGAAAGAGCATCAGTTGAGTCTTTAAAGGTATTAGCTAATTATGGTATTGATTATGTACAACATATAAATGAACCATATGTAGATGAACCACCATTAGATAAAGCGTTTCCGCATCCACCATCACCATTAAGTTCAGGTCATTATGGAGCGTGGACTTCTTTTAAGAAAGGTGTTATAGATGGTTTCAAAGATGACCATGATTTTTTAATTTTGTGCGAATGTGATTGTATATTAACAATCGAACCAAATAAATTTATAGAAATTTTAAATGAAGTTTGTGAAGGTGTTAATAAAAAAGATATATCTTATTTTTCATTTGGTGATAGAATGGTTGATGGTGAATTAAATTCCCCAGTACATCTCGAATATGATGATACCGATTTATATTATCAGACTTATAAAATAGTTTTAGCTCATATGACATTGATGCCTAAAAAAGTTTTTCCTTATCTATTGGATTGTTATGAAAAAATTGGTTGGGATTCTCCAGACACTTGGTTTAATCACGTATTCCAAACACATCCATTAGTAGGCGATATAATGGGATTGACCGAAGGATTTAAAATGGGAATCTTATATGACGAAGTAGCTAAACAACATGAAGGTAAATCATTGATAGATAATACTTTTAAAAAAGAAGATAGGATACAAGTGAAAGAAAAAGTTTTTATAGTGATGGGTTCGGCATCACTCGGAGATACTATAGCATGGGCACCATATTGTGTTGAATATAAAAAACAATTTGGTTTTGAAGAAGTTGTAGTTTGTACAGATTGGAATCGTATATTAAAACCCGTTTATCCAGAATTAACATTTGTTGAACGTAATGAAATGGTTTATGGTATTAATAAAAGACATACTATTGATTTTGCTGGTTTGGTTTTAAAAGAAGAAGAGATGTTTGATAATCCAAAACAATTAAAGAATTATAAAGAATGTTCAGTACAAGAACAAGCTTCAAATTGTCTTGGACTTAAACATAAAGAAATTAAACCAAGGATATATATACCAGACAAACCAAAGAAGTATCCAAAGAAATATGTTTGTATAGCTGTACAATCTACTGCTCAAGCTAAATATTGGAACTTAGAAGGTGGTTGGGATAAGGTAGTAACTTATCTTAACTCACTTGGTTACCAAGTTATTTGTATTGATAGACATTCATCATTTGGAACTGAAGGAAATTTTAATACGATGCCAGCTGGAGCTTTTAATATGACTGGAGATATTCCAATCGAAGATAGAATAGTTGATATTAATCATTGTGAATTTTTTATTGGAACAAGTTCTGGTCTATCCTGGATCGCACACGCGGTTGGTAAACCAGTAGTTATGGTTTCTGGATTTACAAAACCTTGGAATGAATTTACTACTAATATAGAAAGAGTACATAATGATAATGTATGTAATGGTTGTTGGAATACAAGTGAGTTTGAAATTAGTAATTGGATGTGGTGTCCTGAAAATAAAGATTTCGAATGTACAAAACAAATTAGTTTTGAAGTTGTAAAAGATTCTATAGATAAAGTTCATGGGAGTTTATAATGGAAAAGATATATTCTAAAGTAACTGGTAAATTAATGCACCTTGTTCATAGGTTTGATGAGATAGTTGATAGAACAAATGTAGCACCAGAAGAAGAGTTTCTACAATTAGCTACATTACGCATGGAAAAAGGCAAGACGTTTCGGCCTCACAAACATATTTATAAACAAGGAGAAGACCAAGTTATTGCTCAAGAATCTTGGGTGGTTATAAAAGGAAAAGTAAAAGTTATAATGTATGATTTAGATGATACAATTATTGAAACACCAATTTTAGAAGCTGGAGATTGTTCTATGACTTTCTATGGTGGTCATACATATGAAATTCTTGAAGACGATACAGTTGTGTATGAATACAAAACTGGTCCATATACTGGTGTTGAAAACGATAAGGTTTTTATAGATGATAACAGGTAAAGATGTTCGTATAGATAGTGATGCAGTAATTAGAGATAAGGATGCTCTTATTGGTAGTCACATAGCAATAGATAAGGGTTTTTATTGTACTACTAAATTAACTATGGGAGATTACATTCATCTAGCCCCATATTGTAAAGTAATTGGTAGTTTACAATCCAGTTTTGTTATGGAAGACTTCTCATTCTTTGCATCTGGAACATCAGTTATATGTGGTAGTGAAGATTATACAAGTGGTGGTTTGGTTGGCCCAGTTATACCAATTGAATATAGAGATGTTAACTTAACTACAGTTACATTTAAAAGATGTAGTGGAACTGGAACTAATGCTATTATTATGCCTGGTTTAACACTTGGTGAGGGTTCGGTTGTAGGTGCTAACTCATTGTTAACAAAAGATACAAAACCTTGGGGTGTATATGTTGGTTCACCTGCGAGATTAGTTGGTAGGAGAGATAAAGAAAAAGCTTATAAACATTTAAAGGAGTTAGGTTATGAGTGATAAAATAAAAATTAATATGGGATGTGGAGAAAGAAACTTTGGTAAAGGTTGGATTCACATTGATGGAAATCAATTTCCACATATTAATTCAAATGATATTTGGTTAGACGAATATCCAAATGACATAGTTGATTTGTTATATACATCACATATGATAGCTTACTTTGATAGAAAAGAGATAGTTCCTTTATTGGAAAGGTGGTATGAAGTTATAAACACTGGTGGTAAGTTAAGAATAGCTACACCAGATTTTAAACAGATGGTTACCTTGTATGAGAGTAGTTATAGTAAATATTCATTAGACAACATTATAGGCCCGATGTATGGTAAGTGGGTAATGGATGGTAAACATATTTATCACAAAACTGTATATGACTTTGATAGTCTAAAAGAATTATTACATTCGATAGGTTTTAAAAATGTAAGGAGATACGATTGGAGAAACACATCTCATTCAGATTTTGATGACCACTCACAAGCATATTTTCCACACATGGATAAAGAAAATGGAACATTGATAAGTTTAAACGTGGAGTGTACTAAATGAGTTTTGAAGTTGTAAAAGAATTTGAGAATAGAATAGCAGAATATTACAATGCACCATATGGTATAGCTGTAGATAGTTGTACACACGCTATAGAATTGTGTTTACGATATAAAGAAGTAAAGAAATTTACAGTACCACCAAATACTTATCCATCAGTTCCAAATTTAGCAAAGAAGATAGGAATTGAGTTTGAATGGGAAGAACAAGATTGGAAAGATTATTATTATTTGGGTGG